>TARA_R110002049_G_scaffold290660_1_pt1 | contig 27032 bp, 39 predicted proteins | sample TARA_R110002049 | Tara Oceans TARA_R110002049 (sample SAMEA4396941) | marine metagenome | biome: Polar Biome; feature: [SRF] surface water layer (ENVO:00010504); material: water (ENVO:00002006), including particulate matter (ENVO:01000060) such as... | depth 5 m
AAATTATTTAAACACTTTAATTTCAGAAAAAAACATCAACATTGAAACAATCATTGAAGTTGAAGGACAAAGCGGGACAAACTTTATTCCATTGGGCGTAATTGTTGAACACATTGCAATCGCACCAACACACGAACAAAACCAAATCAAAAACACTTTAGTAAAAATCGATTTTTTAAACGGCGATATAATGCACTTTTTTACATATTTAGCAAAAGCAATCGCAAGATAAAACAAAACACGGGCGGGACATTATGTTCCGCCTTTTTTATATTATGGAAAACCCACATACACAAGACCGTCAAAAGAAATTAAGAATTCGAATTCGTGAAATGAAAAAACAAGGCGCACAAATTAACGAAGTTTATGTTTGCATGTTTACCAAAAAAATCACAATCAATTTTGATTTCGAAGACAAAACACACAATGTCGATTTCGACGAATTTTGTGTTGACCTACAAAAAACAATTAAAAAAATTAATTAACCAAAAAAACCAAATTATCATGAAAAATTTATTTCGTTCAATTTACAACACTTTCAATCGACATCAAGTTGTCGCAACAAATCATTTAACAACGGGAATCATTTGTGTTCACACGTTGGACGCGTGGCGCGGTGTTGTTACTGTTACAACAAAAAAAATAGTATAATGTCGAAGCAATCGGAAAATTTAATAAAAGAAGCAAAAGCGCAACAAAACGCGCGAAAACTAGAAAAAACAAAAGTAATTGATTCCGAAACTTATTTAAAAGGAAATAAAAATCCGATTCAATACACATGTTGCAACGTCGAAATTACGCCAATAATTAAAGATTACGGAAGGTGTCCGGATTGCAGCGAACAAATTTAAAACAATAAAACAATGAATAAAAAATTTCACTACAAAAACCAAAAATCCGTTCCGTCACAAAAGACGGGCGGAACAATGTATTATTTATTTTTTAACGACGGCGAAAAATCATTCCGAACGTGCGTGGATTCCGGTTATCGGAATTTTTCAAAATGGGAACGTCTTATTAAAAACGCAACGCGTGGCGATATTGTCAACGGATTGCGGGTTGTTAAGGGCGGAATCATTGACGCCGATTCAAACCCAAGTTATGGCGGAAATATCTATAAAAAATAATTGCATATTGTCAAAATTTTATTAACTTTGTAAAACCAAAAAAAAACCAATCATGGAAAAACAAAACAAAAATCGGGAACAATTAAAAAAAATGTATATTGATTTCGAGTTAACACCGGACGACGTGTTTTCACATAAAAATTATGTTATATTAACACGTTCGGGAATCGAAAAAATAATGGCAAAATCCAAAATATCCGTCACTTATGATATAATAAAAAGCGAACGCGATTTTGCGTCCGTTAAAGCAACGTCAACGTTAGGTGAACAAACGTTGGAAACAACGGGTTCGGCATTGCGTGGCGCAACATATAAAGATGGAAACACTTTGTCGCATTATGTTTTGGAAATGGCGGAAAAACGTTCTATGGCACGGGCGGTGCTTAAAATTTTAAATCTTTACGAAATCGGTGTCAAGTCGGAAGACGAATCCGACGAATTCAATAAATCAAATTAAAAAATACAAACATGTTATTATTCAAAATTATTATTATTATTTTATCAATTCTTTTTTTCTTTTTTATTATTGCCGTTTGTTTTGCGGCCGGTTTAATGCGGGGTTTGAAAATCATGTCCGTTCGCGATTTAAAACGTTCGGCGTTCGAAACGGTTGTGGTTCAAAAAGTATTTAAGGACGACCCAAATATTGACCCGTTTTTTTATTCCTTATATTTAAAAGACAAAAGGAAAGAAGAAACAAACGCGTGGAAAAAAGAAGTTGCAAGATTACAAAAGGAAATCGCCGTGAACAAAACATTATCGAAACCACAAAAAAAGAAAAAAAGCAATGTCAAAAAGTAAAAACGAATCTTTTATTGACGGGTTGTTGGAAAACTTAGACAATCCAATTGTTATGGAAACGGGTGCGTTTGGTTATTTGGGTTTTATTGAATCTTTAATTTTAAATTCATTATATGCACACACTTACCAAAACCACCTATTGTCAAAAATAGACACTATGCGTAAAAATGAAATGGATTTATTGTGCGTTGTATTAAAAGAAAATCAAAGAATAAACGACCCGCAAAACCAATTTAAACAAATGGCAAAGGCCGGAGTTTTTACAAGTTTTGCCGACCAAAATTAAAAATAAAATTATGGCAAAAAACAAAGACAATCAATTTACAAAAACATTAAGATTTCACGGTGTTTCAAAACGCGATTTGGGAACGGAATTAAATTTGTCGCAACCAACAATAAAAAGTTATTGTGAAAATCCACAATTATTTCGATTGAACCAATTAAAAACAATAGGAATATTAATGGAAAAAAACATAAATGAATTGGACGAATTAATAAATTCTAAAAAATGAAAATAACATTTCAAGAATTGTCAGAAGGAAAAAAAAATAAAATTTTGGAAAATATCCGAAGACAAGGTTTATCAATTAAAGCGGCCGCAGAAATTTGGAATGTGTCCGCCGCTACAATAAACAAAATATTTACCGAACGTTTCGGGTCGCGTGAACGAAAAATTTTAGAATTAAAACAAACAATGGAAAACGAATTTAATAAAATCAAAAACAATGGATAAAGAGAAAATTTTTATGAATGGAATTTTCGTTCGCGAAAAAACATTCGACAACGGGGGTTCAATTTTAAATGTTGATATTGTCAACGTTAATGAGTTTGCAAAACAATTGCAGCAACACGCAAAAGGCGACGGCAAAATTACGTTGGAAATAAAATCAAGGCGTGAAAAAGCGGAAAACGGATTGACACATTACGTCGAAGTTTCACAATTTATTCCAACACCAAAAAAAGAAACTAACAATTCATTTGAAACCGGCGACGACGTTCCGTTTTGATTTAAATTTTTCGTATATTCACAAACTAATTAAAACCAAAAAAAACCATTATGCAAAAACAACAAGTCAAAGAAACCCGCCAATTTTTAGGAATTTGGATTCCGCGTGAAATTTATTTGAACAAAGAATTAAATTGGACGGATAAAATTTTGGTTGTGGAAATCAATTCATTAGACAACGAACGCGGTTGTTTTGCGTCCAATGATTATTTCGCCGAATTTTTGTCAGTTTCAACAACAACCATTTCAACATCAATTTCAAAATTAAAAAGTTTGGGTTTAATTGAACAAGTTTCGTTTGACGGACGAACGCGAATTTTAAAGGCAGCATTTAAACAAATAAAAAACCCGCCTTTAAATAAAGTTAAAGGCAGCCGCAAAGAAAACTTAAAACATAATAAAACAATTAATAAAACAATTAATAAACCTACTATCCAATTGCGTAAATTGAAATTTATTAATGACATTTCATTATTAAACGAAACAAAGGAAACACAAAATGATTTTGTTATGTATTGGACGGAAGAAACAAAAAGCAAAACGAATCCAAAAATGAAATGGGAATTGGAAAAAACGTTTTCAATTGAAATGCGTTTGGCACGTTGGAAATCGAACGACATAAAATGGAATAAAAATAGAAGTGGAAAAACATCAACAACAAACAGTAAAACAAAACAAAACATTGAAACGTGGCAAAGTGCGCGGGATATGTTGGACAATCTAAATTTACCAAATGGAAATTAAAAACATTGAAATAAAAACATTGCGAGAAAATTGCGTTGATTTAATGTCACAATCATACATGGAATTGGGACAACGACCAAAAAAGGAAGACATTGTTTCGTTTGCATTAATTTTGGCAACCGATTTAAAAATTGATTTTCCAAATTTAACGTTCGACGATATTCGTCAAAGTTTCCGACAAGGAATTCGCGGTGGTGAAATTTTCCATTTGAACGTTCAAAATTATTACAAATGGATAAAAGCACACCGACAAATCATTTGGAACAACGAAACGATTGAACCACAACAACAAGATAAGCGTTTGCAATATAGAAACCGCAAAGGAGTTGGAACAAATACAATTGGACATCACATCAAACAAATAAAAAGTTAATGGCTCAAAACGAATTGAAAGTTCAAATTGCCGTGGTTAATTGGTTGCGAATAAATTTTCCCGAAATTCTTTATTGTGCAAGTGCGGGTGGCATGAGAACGTCATTGTCCGTTGCAAAGAAAATGAAGGCGTCCGGATATGTCAAAGGATTTCCGGATTTGGGAATTTTTCACCCCACAATGAAACACCATGGAATGTTTATTGAATTGAAAGCCGACAAAAAGGGTTATGCGTCAAAAGAACAAAAGGAATGGATTGAAATGTTGAATCGTCGCGGTTATTACGCAGCCGTTTGCAAGGGTTTTGACGCTGCAATCCACGAAATCACAGAGTATTTAAACGAAAATGTTTAAGTTTCTTATCTAGTAAATGAAAGTTTTTTAAAATAAATGAAAGTTTTTTTGATTTTATAGTGTTGGAACGAAAAATTGTATTATCTTTACACCAAGTTAAGACACAAAGTTTTAACGCAAACCAAAAAAAACCAAATTAAAATGTTAGAATCTACAAAAAACCAAATCGCAAACGAAGTAAGAACAACAATCAACGCATTAAAATCATACGCAATCGAAGACACAACAATTGCAAAGGAAAACGGTTGCATGTCAGTAACGGGAACGGAACACGGTTGCATGGACATAACATTTGACAACGGAATGTTTAATTGTGTAGCGCGTAAAAATTACACGGAATTAACTACTTTATTATCTAACGGTTCACAAAATGAAATGATTGCATTATTAATGACATCATACATAATTGAAGCATAAAACAAACGGCGGGTGAAATTCCCGCCATTTTATAAACCAAAAAAAACCAAAAACAAAATGTCAGAATTCAAACAACAATTAAAAGACAATGACGGTTCACATGAAATCGAAGTTGATTCATTATTAATAAAGGACGAAACGTGTTCAATTTACTATTTTAAAGACACGGACGCTATTCAAATAATCATTTGGAACGAACACCATGGCGACGAACAAAAGTTTGTTAAAACAAACAAATTTCAATCGTTTCGTGAATTTGCGGAAACAAACGATTATTTATTAATGGCAACCGACCATTGGGACGCACAAACGGAATCAGTTTTTCAAAAATACGATTCAATACAATTTGACGAATGGATTTACGAAGACGAAGCACAAGACGCATTGGTTGCATTTATGAATGATTCGTTGTTGATTCACGGGACACAATATGTTAAACGTAGTTTTTGCGATAGGGTTTCGCGTTGGTATAAAGAAGCCGTTTACAATTTAAAAAACAAATAAAGACATGCAATTCACAACACACACAAACGAACACAAAGAAATTGATTTTCATTTAACCGGTTTCGAAACGTTTTTGGAAAAAAATAAAAAAATTAAGATTTACGAAATGGATATAATGTCAGAAACCGCAATCGTTGATTGGGAATTTTATTACGAATCGCGTTCATGGGGTGTCAAAGATGTTGGCGCATACGCAACCGCCGTAAAGTCATTAGACATTTGCATTGAGTATTGGAAAACCGAAAAAGATTATGAAGACGGAAACGAAATCGAAATTGATTATGATTTAACCAACGACATTAAGGATTTCAAAGTTGAAACCGAAAACGATTCGAACGGAAAAATGTTTTCAATCCAAACAATTGAAATTGATTTTGATAATAAAAAAATAACAATAACTTTTTAAATATGGAAATAATAAATTCAGAATTCAGAAAAAACATTTTATCACATTGTTGTGAAAAAAAGGTTTATTTGGGAACACAAGATTGTTCCGGTTGTTTGAAATCATGCAAATTTTTAATTGACAAACCGATTGCATTTCATAAATGGCTAACCAAACAAAGCGACGGACAAAATGACCCTATTCATTTTTTAATTGAATTGTTGCGCAAAATGATTATTGAAGACCAAAACACAAACGTGTTCGAATTATTGGACATGGTAGATATTGGCGAACAACAATATAATCGCGCCGGATTGAAGCGTGTCGCAAAAATGTTATTAGACACAAACATTATTGAAAATGATTTAACACGCAAAGCGGTCAACAGTATTCCAAAAATAAAAGACAATAAAAACAATAATAAATTAAATTAAAAAAAATGGGAAAAATTAAAGCATTGGGAAAATCAGGACAACAACCAAAACAAAACAAACCGTTAAGTGCATGTGACCAAATGTTGAAAATTTGCAACACGATTTGGACGTCAAGACACCCCGAACAAATAAAGGGTTGCAAAAAAATGTTAAAAACATACATCAAAGCAAATGGAAACGAAAACATTGGGGTCACGTTTATTCAATTGGAGTTGTCGCGACAAATAAGGTTGAACGCGTTGTTCGCGAAAATGGGTCAAGTCCAAGAGCAATTGAAAGTTGACAATGCAGCAAAGGCCGCAAAGGCAAACAAACAAACATTTGACAAACCATTAACAACGGACGAATTAAAAGCGGCAAACATAAAACGGGTTGAATCCGAACAAACGAAAATCATGAACAAAAAGATTAAACCGAATTAACTATAAGTTGCGAAGACATATTGGAAAAACAAACGTATTTTTACAATTCAATGATTGGCGTTCGTTTTGTTTGTTTTCCCGAACGTCGGTTTTTTTTGGTTGAGGGGGTGGCGTGGTTGCCACCCTTTCTATTTTCTATTAAACACAAACACAATGGCAAACGAATTTGACAAATATAAATCAAAGGACGATTTTAAAAAATACGAATCGTTAAATGATTATTTAGCAGAAGACAAACAAGGCGAATCAACAAAAGAAAAATTCGACAAAGTTATTACATTAAAGGTGACAAAAGAAACATTCGAAATGTGGGAACAATTATGTGAAAATTGGGGTGACGTGTTGGGTTATGATAACAAATCAAAGATATTCGAATTCGCAATTGTCGAAGCGTTGAACGTTCCGATTAGTTCGTTGGGTGGTTTCAATCATGAGGGGTGGGACATTGATTAAAACATTTCTTTATTTTGTGAAACTTATTTCAATTTATTTATTAAGTTTGTAAAAATTAAAAACAATTAAATTGTTACGAAATGGCACAATCTAAAAAAAAGGAACAAAAGCGAACCGAAATCACAAAGGAACAATTATTAAAACAGTTGGAACAAAACATGGGAAACGTGACGTTGGCATGTCATTTTGGAAAATGCAGCCGTTCAACATTTTATCGTTATTATAAAAGCGACGAAGCGTTTGCAAAACAAGTTGACGACATTACGGAAATTGCAATTGACATTTGCGAATCCGAATTGTGGAAACAAATCAAAGACGGAAACGTTCCGTGCATTTTATTCTATTTAAAAACAAAAGGAAAAAAACGTGGTTATGTTGAACGTCAAGAATTAACCGGCATGGACGGCAAACCAATTAATTGGGTTGAATCAAAAACTTACATTGAAAATGGAATTGTCAATCAAACAGACGACGGCAATTGATTACTTAGAAGACACACAAACCAATGTTGTTTTATATGGCGGTGGTGCGGGTGGCGGCAAATCTTTGTTGGGCGCATATTGGGTTTTAAAACAATGCTTGAAATATCCGGAAACCCGTTATGTCATTGGGCGTTCACGTTTAAAGAATTTAAAAGAAACAACATTGCGTTCGTTATTCGAAGTTTGTCAAATGCAAGGATTGACGGCCAATGTTGATTTCACATATAACGAAACCAAATCGTTAATCACAATACATTCGACACAATCCGAAATCATTTTAAAAGATTTGTTCCACTATCCAAGCGACCCAAATTTTGATTCGTTGGGTTCAATGAATATCACCGGTGCGTTTATTGACGAGGCGACGGAAATCACACCAATGGCGTTCAACGTTATTCAATCCCGTATGCGTTACAAATTAGACGAAAACAAATTAGTTCCAAAATTATTAATGACATGCAATCCAAGCAAAGGGTGGATTTATTCGGAGTTTTACAAAAAGTTCAAAGACGGAACGTTGGACAATAATAAACAATTCGTTCAATCATTGGTGACGGACAATCCAAACATTTCAAAACATTACATTAAACAATTGCAGCAATTGGACGTATTGAATCAAAAACGTTTGTTGTTTGGCGATTGGGAATATAGCGACGAAGACACACAATTGTTTTCAATTGACGCGTTGAACGATATGTTCACAAACAATTTCGTTTCAAGTGTTGGGACAAAATTCATTTCGGTTGACGTTGCAAGATACGGACGCGACATGTCCGTTATTTGTTTGTGGAACGGTTGGCGTGTTGAATCAATTAAAACATTGGATAAAAATTCCATTGACGAATTGGCAACAATTGTTGACACTTTAGCAAAAGACAACAACGTTCAACGTTCAAACATTGTCGCCGATTCGGACGGGGTTGGTGGTGGGTTCGTTGATATATTAAAGGGCTGCAAATCATTTGTCAATAATTCAAAAGCGTTGGACAATGAGAATTTCCAAAACTTAAAAACACAATGTTATTATAAGTTTGCGCAAAAAGTTATGAATGGACAAATCTTTATTAATATAAACGACGAACAATTAAAACAAAAAATAATTATGGAATTTGAAATGGTTAAACAATTCGACGTTGACAAAGACAACAAATTGCGCGTAACACCAAAAGAAAAAATAAAACAATTATTGGGACGTTCACCGGATATTGCAGACGCGTTGATTATGCGAATTTATTTTGAATTAAGTAAAACAAAAATTTTATATTTCGGTTAACTTAAAATTGCGACGCTTATAAAAAAGAATTTTTTATTTTTGTAAATTCTATGAATTTTAAAACTTTAAATAAGGAACACAAAGAAATTTTGGACGACTTTACAAATGACGTCGAAGGTTTTATTTATAGAATCACGGACGACCAAAACCACAAAGCGTTCCGAAATTTCAAACCCGTTATAACAAACGCAAAAACATTGCACAACAATATTGGCAAAGAATTGGAAAAAATGGAAATTTTGGAATCCGATTGGATTTATATGTTTCCAAATTATTTATTGTTTGCCGGAATAGGATTTGCGGCCGGAATAAAAAACAAAGATAATGCGCAATTCATTGAAGACGAAACCGAAATGTTATTTGAATTGATACGAGAAACCATAAACGATTTGGAATTTATGTATGACAAACGCATTATGCAAAACCAAGCGACCAACCAAAAACCAAAAACAAAAAAACAAAATGATTAATTTAAAAATCGGCGAACACAAATGTTGTATTCCACAAGCATGGAACGAAATCAATTTAAAAAATTATACAAAGATTTACGAAATAATAAATCAAAATATTTTTATCGAACCAACAGTCGAACCGACAAATGAAGGGGACATAAAAGCGTTGGACGTGGAACGCGGGTTGCACAATGTCCGAGTTAATAGACGTGTTTTTTCAGAATTCACAGGAATTGACAAACAAATAATAAACCAAGTTGACGGAAACGAAATGTCCGAAACGTTAATGTTAATGTCACAATTTTTAAATTTGGAAATAAATGCAAAATCAATCAAGACGGAACAAAAGAAATCGTTTTCTTTAAAAGGAAAACAATATTTTTTTCCAATTGGCAAAATGAAAACATCAACGTTCGGTGACTATATCGAAGCGTCACAATTAGATTTGTTAGCAGAAAAAAACAAAGCCGGACGATTCGGAGTTATTGCCGAACAAATGGCGGTGTTGTGTCGCGAAAAAAACGAAGTTTATGACGAAGACAAAGTGGCAAAGAAAACAAAAATGTTTGGCGATTTAACAATGGACATTGTTTGGGATTTCATTTTTTTTTTGACGAAACAAACGAACACATTAAAACAACATATCCGAACGTATTCAAAAACGGAAACCGAAACAACAACCGACATGCAACAAAACATTGGGAAATTGTTAAGCCATACGGGTGGCTAAATACATTGTATGACGTTGCAAATTCGGGGTTGTTTACAAAACAACCGTTGAACGCAATTGATTCAGTAAAAGAAGAAAACATTTATTCGGTGTTTACTTATTTGAGTTGGAAATCGGCACAAAACGAATACGAAACGGAAGTAAAAAAATCAATGCACGACGAAGCGGAACAAAAACAAAAGGCACGAAGTAATAGACGAAAATAATAAATGATAATAATTGAATGGATTGGTTGGACGGTTGGGATTTGTTCCATTGTGGTGTTTGGGTTGGGAATCGCGATTGGAATATATATTGCAAGTCAAATCAAAAAATCAATTGACAAAAATATAAAACAATGAGTTTAAACGTTAAAACAAATTTAATCGTTGATAAAATGAAATTTTATTGGGTTAATCAAACCGGCGGTGCTGGATTTTATTTTGGTTGGCCGCAAGAGGTTGACAACATACATTTAAAAACATTACCTTTGTTGGTTTTGAACCCGCCGGAAATTACGTTGTCACCGAAGACATGGAACACCAATACAATTTTAAACAATTCAGATTGGACGTTTGTTGCCTATGAAATTTTACCGTCACAATATAATGTCACGGACGATTTGGCAATTCTTGAATTTTGGGACACACTAGAAGACAAAGTGTTAAATTGGTTTTACAATTGGTGGTATTATTACGAAAACGTCGAAGGGACGGAATTTGTGTTAACGTCACCAATTAAAATAACAAGAATAAAAGAAGCGTCCAACGATAGATTGTTGGGTTTAAAAGTAACATTTGGATTTGACTTTTATAGATATTGCGCAACGACATCAGATTTCCCAAACATTGAGTAATGGACACAACACAAATAAATAATATTGCCGTTAATATTGAATCCATTTTGGGTCAAAAATTAATTGAATTGGAAAGAAGTGCGTCCGGCGCACTAATCAATTCTTTGCAACATGAAATAATTCCAAAAGGGCAATTTGGTTTGGATTTACGAATTATGGCGTGGAGTTATTGGCGTGTTGTTGAGTATGGAGTTAACGCCGCCAACGTCCCGTTTGACGCGCGAACGCGAAGTGGTGCGGCAAATTCTGAATACATAGACGGGTTAATTCGTTGGGTTAAAACAAAGGGAATGGGGTCAAGTCAAGACGCAATTCGTGCCATTGCGTTTGCAATAGCAACAAAACAAACATCAACAAATCGCGGGGGGTTTGGATTGGGAAACCCCATGAATAAAAATAAATTGGGGTTTGTTATAAAATCCCAAATGTTAATAAACAACGAAATAAAAAAGATTTCCAAAATATACCAATCAGAAGTTTTAAAAATTATTGGAAACGTAATTCCGAATAGAATTGAAATAATAATTTAAAAGAATGGCAACAATTACACAACAACCAAAAACCGAATATTTAGTTTCAACATTAATTCCGATTCCATTTAAGGTGTTGGACACCGCGACAGACACAACAAACATAATTGCAAAATGTTTTTGGCAAAATCAAACAAGTTTCGTCAGCGCACAAGTCGGCGGTTCGTATAGATTAGCACCGTCGTTGGCCGTAGCGGGTGAATATAGGTTCGACGCGTCCGAAGTTTACAACACGTTAACAAAAACAACGTTGGGTGACTATCCTTTACAAATGGGAAAAAATACGGTTGGCATAACATCAAGTATTTATTCATGGAAAGACATTGGAAATTTTAAAGTTCGCGTCTTATTTTATCGCGAATATTTAGACGCGGCAACGGGATTGATTGTGGTTGACACGACGGCAATAAATTCACATTGGTTTTATGTCACCGAAGGTTCACCGAATAAACAATTTTTACTAGAAGCGGTCAACGATAATGGAACGAACACGGGCGCGTTTAAATATTACAACGCCGGATATTATGCGGACGCAACATACAAAAAATGGTTCACAAACTATCCGATTCACGCCGTTGGTTCAAGTCGGGTGTCGTATGTTAATATTCATGAATCCGAACAATACATGTTGACGTGGCAATCACCGCCGACGCCATACACCGACACATGTCCCTATGAAATAATCGTGGAAACATTTGAAGGCGGTGTTTCATTGAATACGCACACCATTATAATTAGTGACGATTATAACTTACAATCAATTTGGTGCGGTTTTACCGACATTGTAAATGGTTTGACGGCCAACGTTGCAGAAGGCACGGACTTTATTAATGTGGACGAATACAGGGTCATATTTTATGCGGCGTCCAACCCGTCGCCACCATCATGTGAATATTTGGAAATTTTAACGGAATATCATTTTAAAGTTTCGCGCAAATGTATTTCTAACGGTGGTTATTTGCGATTTGCGTTTAAAAATATGTTGGGCGGTTATGATTTAGTTTCAAGCAACGGAAAATTCACACACAAAACAAAAAACAAATTCGAAGATTTCGAACATTCTTTAGGTTATTATAATTGGAATAAACCAATGGAATTTGGAAATTCAAATTGGGCAAATCAAAATGTCGAACGATACACGGTCACAACGGAACAAATGAAAAAAGAAAACGCGATTCATTTTGCGGAAATGCTATCGTCAACCGACGTTTATTTGAGAGTTGCAAACACGTCGGCATTAAAGGTGGTTGATAGCGATTTGGGAATAAAAGCGACCGAAGAACCTTATTATTTTTTCCCAATTGTTATAAAGGGCGGAAACACAAACATTGATTTGTCGGTTGACAATTACGCGTCCATTAAATTTTCATTTGAAATGGCCGTCAACCAACGAAATCCAAGATATTAAAAACAAAACAAAATGGCGCAATATTCACCAAATTTTGAATTCCAAATATTTAACACGGACACAAAGGAACGTTTTGATTTGGACGTTGAAAAAATAACGGACTATCCGTTGGCACTAACTTATTCAATCAAAGACGTTCAAGACCCGTCGTCGTCCAAAGGTTCGTATTCAAAAACATTTATAATTCCGGCAACCGGACACAACAACACCACGTTAAAAGGTTTGTTTTCGGAATCACTTTTTGATTCACATTTATATGTCGAAGATTACGACGCGTTTATTTTTATTGACGGAATGTCGGTGTTGGCGGGAAAATTCCAAATTAAAGGAACGAAATACAAAGGCGTTCCACAATCGTATTCATGTCAAGTTTATGGCGAAAATTATAAGTGGGTTAACGCTTTATCTGAATTAAATTTGTGCGACATTGATTTCACGGCCGGAAACTTTTTTCCATTAGCACCAACAATCGCAACATTTGAACGTGACGATATTATGGCAACATGGGAATTTGGCCAAGCGGGAGATATACAGGGTGGCGTTCAAACACATTTTATTTATCCTTTAGTAAATACGGGAAAATGGAATTTCGAAGACGTGTCAACCGGCGAAGGAATCCCAACGCCGTCCGACATGTCACCGGCGTTTTATTTTTACAACATGTTGAAATGTATGTTTGCAAAACAAGGTTACACGCTGCAATCAACATTTTTTGAAACGTCATGGTTTAAACGTCTAGTGTCATTTATTCCAATGGAAAGTTTTGTCAACAATCCAACAATTATAATTCAATATTCATTTGAGTATGACACAAGCGTGTCAACGCCATGGAAAACGCCGTTGGACTATTACCATCAAACGGGCGCGGATTTAACATGTTTAAGCACGGGCAACGATTGGCATGGACAAAGTTATGGTTTAACATTATCGTGTCCAACATGTGACCCGTCCGGCCAAGTTACCGACCAAGATATAACGCCATTTATCAATTCAACATCACCGTTAAATGTTGATACACAACCGTATGACGAACCCATTTGGTTGGCGGGTTGGTATTGGGGAAATTATTCCTACAATTTGAATAGTGGCGGTTTTCAAAGTCACAACACCCCATGGGCGTGGTTGGACAATCCTTGTTTAATGGCGTCACCAACAAACATTTCGGAAGCATATCCATTTAGAACGTTGGGACATGATTGGTTTTGTGTTGATTGTGAACCATGGTTTTATAACCCCGCAATTGGGTTGCCTTTCCCGTCACCGTATTTGGACAAAAAGGAAATCGAATGGAAAGACACGTCAATGTTTCAATCGTCTTATTTAGGAATTTACGAATTTTCCGGCTCAATGACATTGAAAATGGACAATGATTACGAAATCGACAACGACGTTGCAACATACGACCCGTGGCCGACTTTCCCAACGTCAGGAACAACACCGGACGTTCACGGAACAACGAATGGTGGTGTTGATTATTTGCCACATTTTAATGTTACCGGAACGGATTTTTATACGGGAACGGCGTATGATTTCACCCTGTATTTAATGCACTATAAACACGCAACACGTTCAACACATACCGTTCATGTTGAAAGTTTTCGACGTAAAAATTCGAACAATCCAATGGCGTCGGATTCGCCGCCATTACAAAATAATTTTGCGTTATTTAACGACACTTATCCATTAACGACAAGCGTTTCGAATTTAAGCAAAAAACTTTCATTTTCCGGAATTCAAATTGATATTTTAGACCCCGAAGACCGCGTGTTTCTTTACGGCGAAGTTAATTCCGTTGGAATTACCGCCAACAACATTTCCGGAGAAAGTGTTTTCCAAGTATGTCAAATGAAATATCGGGCAAGTGCGCAAGAATTTTCCGGAACGATTGACCCGCAAATTATTGCGGGTGGTTCGGTTGATTTGGAATTATTATTGCCATGCGACACGTCGCAATTAAGTTGGGTTAACGGTTTGACGGGGTTGTTCAATTTATTTTGGCAATCGGACGAAGCTACCAAAACAATTATTGTCGAACCACGGGACACATTTTTTAACGGCATTTATGACGCGGAAGGCGCGATTGATTGGACGGCAAAATTAGACCATGGAGAACCACAAATAAACAATTACATATACGATTCTTTAAAACGAAATTTGTGTTTCACTTATGAAAACGATTCGGCCGACGTGTTTGTCGAAGAAAGAAACCGACGCCGTGGACAAATTTGCGAATTGGGTTCACATGCGTTGAATTTAGGTGAATTGTATTTGAACGACGACCAGAAAATTGGGTCAGATTATTATTCGCCAACATACATGTTTGCGGACAAAACGTGTTCCAACAACATGGGCGTCAATACGCAACCATTTATTCCTGTTATACATGCGGAATATTCGTCTATTTGGGCAACGGAATTGAACGCTGATTTGCCGGACAAGTTGACGGAATTCGCACCACGAATGTTGATTTGGTATGGGAAACAACCAATCAATCAAGCGGACGGATTGAATTCCGCAAATACATGGCGTTGGGGTTACGACGATTTAACATCACCGCATGACAATTTGGAATACTATCCGTTTGCCGGAGTTTATTCCGACCAAGACGGGACGTTGGCCGGTTCGTTAATATTGGGCGCAACAACATACGACGCGCCGTCACTTTATTTTGAAGAAAGTGCCATCAACGCCGTTTCAACCCCCGCACCATACGACCAAACGAATGGTTTATATCAAATGTTTTGGGAATATCACATTTTATCTTTGTTGAATCGTCCCGTGGTTAAAGTTGCATTTTTTAAATTGACACCAAAAGACATTGCAAATTTGAATTACAGACGATTAATTTATTTACAAAGCGCACAAGCGGACACATATTGGATTTTAAACAAAATTATTGATTATAAGGGCGGGAAAAATGAAATGACAAAGGTTGAATTATTCGAATTTACAAACACGCGTCCCGTTAAAACGTTATCATTGTCGAATTCATTTGGCGCAAATTTAACGCCACAATGGACGGATTTTAGTTCACAATTAGTCAAAGACGGCGCAATATTAGTTGAACAAAAATATTTAACGTCTTCATTGCAAATTGCAAATCAAACGTTTATTAATAAACCAACAAACCAAGTTCAAAAATCCATTGCAACCGGAACACAATTGGGCGTGTCGGCATTAAATTCAATCTATACAAGTGACGGAACAAAAATTCCAACACAATTGGGTGTTACAAGTGGAAACATTGGAAACAATTATAATGTTGGGGTTGGTGGAATATCAATCGGAAACAACATTCGTTCAACAAGCGGAAACATCACAATTGGAAATGGGAACAATCCATTTTCACAAAATCCGATTCAATTAACACAAAACGGAAAAACGGCGTTGGCAATTTCCACGGGTGGTTTAATGTTGGAAGGTGGTGGCGGCGTTGTTTATTATGAAAATACGGCCGGTGAAATTATGGAAGTTATGACCGGAATTCCTTATCATTCCATGTCGGGTTTAGGGACACCGGCGTTTCAATATGTTCGTTGTTTATTAAGCGAACCAATTTTTTAAAAACTAAATTATGGCAACACTAGATACTATTTTAAACATTCGCGTTGAAGGGACGTCACAAATGACCGAGCTAAAAAACGCGGTTGACAACACGTCGGCACAATTAAAATCATTTAAAAAAGAAGGGCAACGAAGTGGCGAAACAATAAAACAATTTAATGGGCGCGTTTTAGAAGCGGAAACAAAATTGAAGGGGTTAAAAGGCGAATTAAACAAATCCAAAACGGAATTGATTAAAAACGCAAAAGCCGCCGGTGACACGTCAAAAAGTTACGATTCCTTAACAAAGCAAAACGCAAAGTATTCGCAACAATTGCGGAAATTAGCCGACCCAATGGGAAAAAATAGCAAAGCGTTCACGAAATTGTCCGGAAAAATAAAAAACAACACCGACCAATTGAAGCGAATGGACGCGGCCATGGGACGTCACCAACGGAATGTGGGAAATTACAAACAAGCGTTATCGTCCGTGGCAATGGGAATAACGGCCATAATTATGGTGTTTCAACAATTCCAACGGGTGTTGGGAACGTTTGTTGATTTTCAATTTCAAATGAAACAAGTTGGTGTTATTAGTGGTGCGACGGAAGTTGAAATGGAAAAACTAACCGACACCGCAAAAGAGTTAGGACGAAGCACCGCGTTCACCGCCGGACAGGTTGCGGAATTACAAACGGAATTGGCAAAATTAGGTTTTGACGCGTCCGAAATTGATTTAATGACCGAAAGTGTTTTAAATTTAGCGTTTGCGTTTGATAAAGATTTGGCGCAAACGGGTGAAACCGTTGCCGTTGTTTTAAATTCTTATAAAATGGACGCGTCAGAAGCGACGCGGGTCACGGATATTTTGGCGTCGGCGTTTGCGTCAACGTCGTTGGATTTGGAAAAATTTAACACGGCATTTCCGAAAGTCGGCGCGATTGCCAAACAATTGGGTTTTTCATTAGAAGGGACAACCGCAATGTTGGGGTCATTGACAAACGCGGGTCTAGAAGCGTCCACGGCCGGAACGTCGTTAAAATCAATATTTTTGGAATTAGCAAATGAAAATTCCAAATTGTCGCAAAGATTGGGTGGTTCTGTGAAATCAATAGACGAATTATTACCGGCATTGGACAAAATGTTTAAAGATGGAACGGACGTTGCCGACATGTTAAATTTAACCAACAAACGTTCGGTTGCCGCATTTGCAACGTTGGCGTCCGGCGCACCGGAAGTTGAAAAATTAACAAAATCGTTTGAAAATTCTAGCGGTGCGGCGGCAACCATGTCGGAAGTCATGCGAGATTCGTTAAAGGGGTCAATGGACGAAGCAATGTCGGCGGCGGGTGGTTTTGTCATTGAATTGTTAAGTTCATTAGAACCCGCGTTGAATATTATTATTAACGCGGTTGGGTTATTGTTTTCCGGTTTGACATTTTTAATTGACAATTTCAAAGAGGTGGCAATAGGCGCGGCCGCTTATGGAGTTGTTTTATTAGGAACGGCAATCAATAGTGGAACATTAACGTTTGCGTTGATAGGGCAAAAAATTGCATTAGCCGCAACAACGGTGGGGACGTGGTTAGCGGACACGGCAACGAAAGCATTTAACGCAACCGTGAAAGCAAATCCATTAGCACTTTTTATCGGTTTGCTAGTTAGTGGAATTTCTATGTTAAACAGTTGGGGGTCAGCGTCCGACGACGCGGCAGCCGAACAAAAAAAAGTAGCGGAAGCCGCTAAAGAAACAAAAGTGGAATTAACTAAATTGGAAAAAATTCAAGAAAAATACAACAAAAAACAAACCTCGGAATTGGCAAATTTGAAATTATTAACAAAACAAATTCAAGATAAAAACTTAACGGAAAACGAACGGTTGACAAAATTAAAACAATTTAACAAGTTGGCCGGAACAAATATTAGAAACTTAAAAGACGAAACAAGATTACAAGAAGCATTGACAAGAGCAATGGAAGGAACAATTGACGCAATAAAACGAAAAATTATTTTGGATAGTTCGTATGAAGAGTTGAAAATTTTATTAGAAGAACAATTAGTTTTGGACGAACAAATTGAACAATCGTTAGAAACCCAAGCCGAAAACACGGCGTCCGTAATAACGGAAACCGAATTATTAACGGCAGCGGAACAAGAACGTGCGGACGCGGGGGTTCGTTCAACAATGGAATTAATCGAAGCTGGTGACGCGTTAGGGTCGCAAAACGATAGAGGTATAGATTCAGATGCAAAGGCGGCCGCTAGTTTTATAAGTAGTAACAACGAAAAATTCAATGCGCTAAGAACATACACAAAAAGTGCAATGAGCGACGGGTATATGGCCAAACAATTATATGAACAAGAAAATATTCTCATTCAAGCAAATATTAACAAAATAGAAAACAAAGCGGCGGCATTAGAAAATCAAACAGTTATAACTGAAAACGCATTATTGTCTGAAAACGCACAAGCCGAAAACATTTTGGCGTTACGGGTAAAAGTTGGAGACGTAATAAGTGCAAACAATGCTTTAAAAGTAACGGAAACAAATTTAACGAAAAAATCCGACGTTTTAGAAACACAAATAAATGAAATTTACGCAAAACGTGAAAAGGCATTAAGCAAGTTAACGGTAACAAATACAAAAACGGGCGGCGCGGCAAAGGTTGCAAAAACGGCATATCAATTGTTGGCCGCTGAAATTGGTATTTACGACAAAGCATTAAAAAAATCAATTACGGAAGGTGAAATTGAAAAAAAGACATTTATTAATTCCGAAGAAGCGGCCGCAATGTCCGCGGAAGACAAAAACAAACGGATTGCAGAAATTGAAGAACAAACGGCCGCAAAAGTTGGAATTGCAACGGGTTTAATTAAAAAAGCAAAAGCCGATTTAAAAGTTGTTGACGATAAGTTGGCGGAACAATACGAAATAATAAACCTTAAAACAAACGTTTATATTCAGAGTTTAAAAGATTTGGCAACAAAAACAAATAAACAAATAGATATTGACAAACGACAATTGGGTGTCTTGCAAGAGCTAGAAGACGCCGGTGCGGACGTTGCAAAGGAACGAATTTCATTGGCGTTAAAAATTGCAAAAACCGAATTGGATTTGGCATTAAAAACCGCCGAAGCGTCAGACTTATCAACCGACGCACAAATCGCAAACATTAAAAGATTACAGGGTGAAATAGAGGTGTTCGAGGAAGCGTTAGAAGACAAAGAATTGACGGGAAGTTTTTTAAATAAAATTCTTTTTGGGTCAGATGAAGACGGGACGGCGTTCACCGGCGAAGATTTAATAAATTCAATACAAATTGGATTGGGTCAAGTTTCTAGTTTAATGTCTAGTTTTAACCAATTACAAAATGAAAAATTAAAAACACGGTTGGGCGTTATGACAAAGGAACGGGACGACGAAGTTCAATTATACAAAGATTCCGCACAATTTGAAATCGACACGGAAGAGGAAAGAGCAACGAAAATTGAAACAATAACAAAAAAACATGACGACGAAATGTTAGTGTTAAAGGTTGCGCAATTTGAAAAAGATAAAAAACTTCAAAAAGCCGAAGCGGTCATTGGTGGCGCAACCGCGGTAATGAATATTTTAAAAGGTGAAATTACCGGCAACCCGTTGGCGGACGCAATAATTAAAGGGGTTTTAATTGCCGCAGCAATAGCCACAACAATTATGCAAATCGCAACAATTAATTCACAAGCAGCACCAACGGCCGCGTTGGGTGGTATAATGGACGATTCATTTTTTGCAGACGGCGGAATGGTTGTTGGAAAATCACACGCACAAGGTGGTGAAAAATTTAGTGTTGGCGGACGTGTCGCGGAATTAGAAGGTGGCGAAGCCGTTATTAATAAACGTTCAACGGCAATGTTTAAACCAATGTTGTCACAAATGAATGTTGCCGGTGGTGGTAAAAAGTTTGCAGACGGCGGAATGGTATTTGCCGACGGCGGAATGTCGTTTGACGCCGACACAATGTCGAACGAATCATTTATTGCGGACGCATTAGTCGACCAATTAAACAATCAACAAGTGTTGTTGGTAGAAGCCGACGTTACACAATCGCAAAAATCAGTCGAAACAATACAATCACGGGTTTCATTTTAAAAAATAAAATATGTTTACAGTAGATAAAAAGACACAACAAAAAAGAATGGCAATTTGTAAAAAATGCGATAAACGTTCCAATAAGTTTTTGGCGTTGTTTAATTACGATTCGTGTTCACTTTGCAAATGTTTATTAAGCGCAAAAACAAGTGTCACAAAAGAATTTGACGGAAAATGTCCAATTGGTAAATGGTAAAATAAACACGCAATTGTTAAAAAAAACTTTTAGTAATGACTTTGCCAATATATAAAAAAACTATTTTTGACAAAATGGGAAATAAACAAACAGAAATTATAGCAAACACCATATCACCGGAAGACCGCAAAGACGTTCAGCGTTTAATGGAATTATTTGTTAAACATAAAGACGCGCGGGGAAATTGGAAAATTCCAAACAAAGAAGGGAAAGAATTATTGGTTTATTTTCAAAGATATGTTGACGGAAACGCCAGACCAAACATTTTTGGTTGCGGTGGTTGTGCAAAAAAAATGGTTGAATTTATGTTTTCAATCTATAAATTATGGCAAAACCAAACAAAATAACATTCGTTGTCGATTTTATCGACGTTATTTGGAATGAAGTTCAAACGCGATTCGGCGAACACGCGACACCAAAAGACGTTGTTTATCATTTAGCCGAAAAAGGGTTGTGCGAACCAACGAGAATCCGTAATTATTTAATCATATTGGATTTTGACATTATATTAAAAGAAAACCAAGGCCATGTGACGCACACATTTATGGATTTATCAATCAAATATGACTTATCCGACCGACAAATTCAGGGAATCGTCTATAAATACCGGCCAAAATTCACCAAAAATGAAACAATTTTGGGTGAATATAAGGTGAAAATCAAGGAAAATCATAAAAAAACAAAGAAAAAACGCGTTTTTAATTACTGATTCACTAGGTTAAAAGCAAAAAAAGTTTAAAAAAGTGAAAAAAAGTTTGATTTTTCCATTGTCAAACGGGGTTTTATTGTATCTTTACATCAGAATCAAGGGACAAACCTTTGAAACAAACCAAAAAAAACCAATTATGAAAAATTTAACAATCATCATTAAACAATTAATTAAGATAGTAACATTTGACACTTCTTATCCAACCACTAGAATCAATTTAGTAAAATACGGAGTGGGCGAATTTAAAAATGGAAATTACAAATACAATCAATATAAAACATTAATCAATTACTTAAAAAATCGTAAAACGGATTTATCAATAAATAAATAATAATAAGTAATAAAATAAACTTTAAAAGACACGGGCAAACACCCGTGTTTTTTTATTCCTATTATTTCGTAAAAGAAACTTTTATCATTTTTATTTTTGTCGCAATGGCAAATTCAAATTGGTTCGAAATTCAAAACAACGCAAAGTCAGAAACGGCAGACGTTTATATTTATTCAGAAATAGGAAGTTTTGACGTAAACGCAAAATCATTTATTGACGAATTAAAAACAATCAAAGACAAAAACATTGACGTCCACATCAATTCATTGGGTGGTTCGGTTTTTGACGGATTGGCAATTTACAACGCATTAAAAAACCACACTAAAAAAGTGACAACGAAAGTCGAAGGAATCGCGGCGTCGATTGCGTCGGTTGTTGCAATGGCGGGTGACACAATAGAAATGGCGGAAAATTCTTTATTTATGATTCACAATCCATTTGCAATGTCGGGTGGCGACGCAAACGAATTAAGAAAAACCGCAAACATTTTGGATAAGATAAGAAATGAAATCGCGTCAATATATGCGTCAAAATCAAAACATGATTCCGAACATTACATTAATTTAATGGACGTTGAAACGTGGTTCAATTCCGACGAAACAATGGAATTGGGTTTAATTAATGGAATTACGCAACCATTAAAAATCGAAAACAATTATGACATTTCGAAGTTTCAAAACATTACAAGCGAAAAAATAAATCAAATAATAAATAAATCAAAAACAAACATTATGGCAAAGGAAATGCAAAATGAAGTTGTTGAAACAAAACAGGTTTCGAACGACGAAAGTTTAATTGGAAAAATCAAAGCAATGTTGGGTGTTAAAAACGAACACGAAGAAGGACACGAAGAAGGAACACCGGCGGAAGACGCGGATTGGGCGTTAACTTATGAAGAATTAAAATCAAGAGTTGACAACCTAGAAAACGCAATCCATGACATTGAAGAAAAAATGGGCATGACGGAAGAAGTAAAAGAAGAAGAAGAAGAAGCGGCGGACGCAGAAGCAAAAGCGTTGGACATTGCAAATTCTGAAATCGAAAACTTAACGGCAAAAATCTCAAAAATAAAAGCCGGAAAAACGGACGTAACACCAAACGGCGACCCAAGTGTAATTGAAAACACAACAGTTGACCCAAATGCGGCATTTTTTAACGCAATGGTTTCAACCTTAAAGCGTAAAGCATAATAAAAAAAACAAATTAATAATCATAAAAAAATAAAATTATGGCAAATGTAGCATTGGACAATATAAGCGCAACGTATAGCGGCGCAAATTTTAACGAGTTATTTTTAGAACCAATTTTTAGGGATTCGGATTTAATGCAATTTCGTGTTATTCCAAACGTAAAATTCAAAATGAATCTTTACACGGCGGACGCATTATCATGTATTGTTAAAAAATACACAACATGCGGTGGCGACGAAAGTGGCGATTTCAATGTGAACGACAAAGTAATTACGGCCGGTAGAATGAGGGTTGCGGTTTCACAATGTCAAGACGCATTTTTTGGGACGTATTTAGAAGAAAGTTTTAGAAACGGAATTAACGTTTTCAATTTAGAAGGGACGGCATTAATGGACACAATTCTTTCAAATGTTAGACAAGGAATTGCAAGTGACACCGTAAAATTAGCGTGGTGGGGTGACACGGCAGCGTCGGGAACATACGAAGCATGTTACAATTCAATTGACGGGTGGTGGAAACTATTAAAAGCGGACACGGTTGTTAATGGGAACGCGGTAACAATTGCGGACGGTGCATTAACGGCGGCGGCGTGTTTAACCGCATTAAGAGCAATGTGGGCGGCAGCACCAAGCGCATTACAAGGAGTTGACACAAGGGACAAAGCAATTTATTGCACACGTTCAATTTATGAAGGTTATTTAACATCAATCGAAGATTTAGGAAACGCGGAAGGTTATTCAACATTAGTTGACGGACGCGTGGCGGTTTATTTTAGAGGTGTTGAAGTAATTCCAATGTATGGGTGGGACACGGCAATCACCGAATTATCAATATCCGACGACAATTGCGCGTGTTATACGGCAAAACAAAACATGGCGGTTGGAACAGACACAAACGACCCAGAAGGAGAATTAAAAATGTTTTACGACGATTTGACGGAGAAAGTTTATGTTCGTGCATACTTCAAATTGGGCGTTCAGTTTTTACATGATTCAATGGTTCAAATAGGTTACTAAAAAAACAAATTATTAATAAAATAAAAAAATAGATTATGAGCATTACAACAGGGCATAACGTAATTTGTTGCGATAGAAACAGGCGTGGCGGATTGAAAGCAATACACTTAGGAAACACCGACCAAATTGCGTCGTTCACATTAGATTCAACGGTGGGTTCACACGGTTACACGGCGGTGACAATGGTAAACGTCGGGGTGGATAAATTTTATAAATGGGAATTTGATAGAGGAAGCGCGGGATTCACGGCGTCGGCAACAAGGGAAAACGGTTCAACACTAATTGAAGTTTCATTGGAATTTTATATTCCAAAAGTAACGGGAGTTGTAAACCATGATTTAATGGAATTAGTTACAAGTTGTGGAATCACGGCAATTGTTGAAAGTTACGCGGACGATTGCGAAACACCAACGCCGGTGACATACATGTTTGTTTTAGGTTGGGACGAAATTTTCGAAGAAACGGCATACATGGAATTTACAAGTGGTGAAGAATCAACGGGCGTTGGTTTGCAAGACGCAAACGGAACGGCGATTGTTATAACAACACAACAGGGAGAATATCCAAGAGAATTCACGGGAACGATTCCGGTTTAATAGTTGTTTGACATTTGAAACGGTTTCATAATTCAATTTGAAATTAAAATTAGATTGGGAACATTTTAAAAGTGTTCCCAATTTTTTTTGACACCATACAAATTTTTTGTATTTTAGCAAAAAACAATTTAATCATTAAAAAAAAACAAATGGCAAAGTATAAATTAATTCCAAACATTGCGGGTTCGAAGTCGTTTCGATTTGACGGCAAAAAATATGTGACACGATTAATAAATCAAAAAGTTTTAAAAACATTATTTATAGATGGTTGCGTTTTTGTAACGGAATCAAAAGAATCCAAAAAACCCGTAAAAAATGAGCAAAAAGAAAACAACAAAACAAACGATTAACGCGGCGGCAAATAAAATTGGATTTACAAAGTTTGAGGTTTTCAACGTAGGTGTTAATGATAAGGTTCGCGAAAATGTAGATTTAAAAAGTATAAAAACACCGTTTATTCCTTTTGGCGAAGACAATTTGTTTCCACAATTTTTGGCAGAAATCGCAAGACAATCGCCAACGCACCGTTCAATTTTAGGACAAAAGAAAATTTTATCAATTGGAAAGGAATTCCATTCCGAAAACCCAAATGTGGAATCTTTTATTGAAGACGTGAACACCGGCGAATCCATGCGCGAAGTTTACGGCCGAATTATAGACGATTATTATTCATTTGGAAATTCTTACATGCAAATTGTAAAGCATAAAAGCGGAATTAATTTATTTCATATTGACGCGACGAAATGTCGAATTTCAAAAGACCAAAAACACATTTATATTCACCCAAATTGGGCGAAGTATGGAACAACAAAAGAAGACACGGTTGTTATTCCTGTTTATCCAAATTTTGAAAAAAACACGTCAATAATTCAATTCAAAGATTATGAACCGACGTTTAATTATTACGGTTTGCCGGATTTTGTTGCCGCAATGTCATGGTTGGCAATTGATTGGGAATTGCAAACTTATAATGAAAGTAAATTTAAAAATAACTTTACGCCGTCGGCAATTGTAGAAATAAACGGCGACATGGGCGAAGAGGAAGCGGAAAAATTAGTAAAAGAAGCACAACAAAAATGGACGGGTAAAGGTAATAATTCAAAAATTTTGTTTTTGGTTAAAAATGGCGACACGTCACCGGCCAATGTCACATTATTAAACGACGGGTCAGAAGGTTCGTTTATGGAATTACAAAAATTAACGTCACAAAATATAATTACGGCGCACCGTTGGCAACCGGCAATGTCGGGAATTGTCAGTTCCGGAAAATTAAGTTCAACCGGAAATGAAATTCGCGTGGCGTGGGAAATGGTTATGGGAACAATCATAAAAGACACCGAGGGTTTGATTTTTGGGAAAATTAAAAAAATAATAAAAGACAACACGTCGTTGGACATTAACGATTTCGAAATTATTTACGAACCGCCGGTTTCGTTTTTATCCGATATTGTTCCGGCGGCCGTTTTAACAATAAACGAACAACGTTTGGTTCTAGGATTCGAAGCAACGGAATTTGGCGACGTAATGTTGTCCACAAAAAAAGAAATATAGATGGCAATCACAAATAATTATTTAGCTTATGACCCGTTAATCACGGCGGCGCAAACAATAACAAACGCGTTCACAAATCAAAACACCGACCCCGTTTTAATTTCAAATAATTTAATTCAAATGGCGGAATTTGCACATTTAAAAAGTGCAATTGGTGACGATTATTATTTGCACTTAAAAAAAGTTTTTAATTCCGTTCCGGTTGGGACACCAAGTGCAGAAGACACCGCGTTTTTGGCCGATTGGTTAGTTCCAACATTTGCGTGGTTTGTTCGATTTGAAGTTATAAACGAAATCCAAGACAATTCAACGTCAAGCGGAATCGTCACGGCAATGCCGGAATTTTCAAAAGCGGTTGACGCAAAAACATTAAACGTTTATAAACAAGACACTTATAGACGCGGAAATGTTATGTTACAAGCAATGATTGAATTTTTAGACGAAAACGCAACGGATTTTCCGGAATATAAATCGTCAAATTCCGTTGATTGCGGCAACACGTCAAACAATGTTAGTAAACAACACGGATTGATTATTTATTAAACTATGCCATTGCCAACACCAAATAAAAACGAACAAAAAGACGCATTTATTGCGCGTTGTATTGAAACTGAAATTATGTCGGACGATTTCCCAAACATAACACAACGAATTGCGGTTTGTGTTTCACAATGGGACAATAAAAACAAACCAAAAACAAAAAAAACAAATGAGTAATTTACACAAAGATTTAACAGACGCACAAATTCACGTTCCAAAAGGATTTGCGGCGGCGGCAAATACAACAAAATTAACAAAAGACGCGTCCGGTGCATTAGTATGGGCGACCGATAGTGGTGGTGGTGGCGACCAAGCCGTTGCAATACACAATAAAGTTTATGGTTCGGGGTTTGTAGATTCAAACCTTTTTTGTCAAGAATCGGCAAGTGGAAACAACGAACACAAATTCACGGTTGATTTGGGCGCGTCACCAACCCAAATTTCTCCAAAAAATTCCGTCAAAGGTTCGGTTTATACAATAACAAAAGCGGGTGAAGTT
>TARA_R110002049_G_scaffold246227_1_pt1 | contig 26934 bp, 25 predicted proteins | sample TARA_R110002049 | Tara Oceans TARA_R110002049 (sample SAMEA4396941) | marine metagenome | biome: Polar Biome; feature: [SRF] surface water layer (ENVO:00010504); material: water (ENVO:00002006), including particulate matter (ENVO:01000060) such as... | depth 5 m
ATTTGACTTAGTTTTTAATCAGTAAACTTGCGGATTTAAGGTAATCTGAATGAGACGCTTTAATCTTTTTATATCTAAAATTTTTACTTAATACTAAGCTTATTTCATCAATTTTACGCTCATCAGGAATTTTGAGACAAAAATCAACTTCATTACCCATTGAAACTTGGGTTATAAGTCTGTTTGGTGAAATAGGAACAACCTTATGTTTATAAGTGTTTGAATAAATCAAAGGTGCTTCTACAAACGCATTCAAAGCTATTGTGCTATCGAATAATAACCATTTTTCATCTAAAGGATAATGACTTTTACCAAACAATTCTGGTTCTGCTAGAAAGTAACCATCATTATAATTTTTGATAAATTTATTTTCGTTGACAAAGAAAAATCCGCTAGCTAAAGTAGCATCAACTAAATACCATTTATTTTTAAGTAGAATAGCATTCCATGAATGATTAGGAATATCGATTTGACTAACATTGGTATTGACTGTTCTGCTATAGCCATCTACGATTTCACACTTTATATCAGCTAAAACCGATAACTCTTTTATCAGGAATGCATAACCAGAACAAATGGTTTTCTTATCATTAAATAATTTTTTGAAGAATCTGGTTTGTACTTCATTATTCCATTTAGAAAATGAAACGCTGTCATTTTTAAACCTTTTACGTTTTCTAATGGTTTTATCAGCAAAATCATGGTCGCTTTCAATATTGGAGCACACCCAAGTATGAATGGCTCTAAATTTTTCTACTTGGGTGTTTAAATTATTTGTAAGCTTGTAAGCCAAAAGTGGCAAGTTATTTAGTCTTTCATTTTCGTATGAATTGGCAATACTGTCTGCTTTTTCAAAATTTCTGTGCTTAAAATCTGATTTCTGTGCATTCAGAAAAAAACATGATAAGACTATTAAAAAACATAGATATGACTTCATTTAGAATATTCCTTTTATTTTTTGCCATAATGAGCGTTTAGATTTATAAACTTCATTAACATCAACTTGACCCATCAAAACACAAGAACCGCCATCCATTAAAACATTTAAAGACCATTGGTTTTTTTTAATTTTAATATTTTGAGTTTCATACCCAATAAAACTTACAACTAAAACATCGCCTTCTTTTAATTGGTTTGGAAACGTAAATTCCCCATCAAAATTTGTAGCAGTTCCTATTGAAGTACCTTTTAAAAGAATATTAGCTCCTGGGAGTGGCCCTGTTTCATCTGAAATAATTCCAGTTAATAATCCGTCTTGGTTAATAGCAGTCTTAACCTGATCGTTTTTCAGTTTTTTAGTTTGTTGAAAAATTTCAGTTTTTGGTTCAGATTCTTGTGCTTGAATATGATGAAGTGAAATCATCGAAAAAAATGCTAAACCGATAATTTTTAAATATTTGAATCTAGCCGTCTTCTTTAATCCGGTGGAAAGAGAATACGCCTTTAATTGAGACGTTTTAAAGTATCCACAAGTTCTCTCTTGGCTACTTTTTAAATACTCAATTAATTCTTCATTGCTCATGTTTCTAAAATCAATAACTTCTTTTTTACAGGAGTTGCAAAATCCACCAGTTGTAGTTTGTTTAAACTGATTAAATTTTTCTGAGCACGGTTTACTGATTGAAATACTAAACTTTTGTTTCATGATATTTGTTTTTTAGTTATACCGAAACTACACATATCGAGCACTGGATACTATTTAGTTTTATTGAACTCATATTTTGAATGAGCAAACAGTACCTTTGGGTTAGTTAAGTATTCTATAAAAACCCTAAGTTAAAATAGCATACATATCAGATAATTATAATGTGCTAGTTATCAAACAATAAAAGTAAATTTGAATGCTATTAATCAACTTCCTTTAAAGGGCGAAAATTTAAAGTTCTGCGTATTAATTTACACAGAACTTTTTTTTACTAAATTATCTTTCAGTACATGACAAAAAAATTAGATTGACCTTCTGTAAGTGGTACTAATCCCACTGAAATTGAGACCTGTCAGGTTTTAAAAACCTGACAGGTCTGGAACATCTGAGACTATTAAACTACTGATAACTAATGATATAACATTTATTTTTCAATTTTTGTCATGTACTTAGAAATTATCTATAAAAAAATCCCAATCTTAGGATTCTCTATAAATGAAGACTTAACTAATTCTTTAAGTAAAACATGTCTTCCTTAATTTAAAAATTCAGGCTTAATAACCAACGTAACCTAAGCCCAGTTTTAATCACTAGCTGCGATATCCTCAGTAATCCCTTTTAACCCATACACACTATTACCAGCAAACATTTGCTAATTTAACAAAAGCGGTTTTTCATTATATAGATGTATTCGTTATATTTGTACATACATAACGATAATTCGCAATGATTTCTATTAAGGATGCTATTCAAATAGTAAAAACCAACGGAGAACCACTTTTAAAACCAACTCTAAAACCAGTTGAAAAAGCTGGTGGCTATATTTTATTTGAAGATGTATATTCACCCATAAACATGCCCCCTTTTAGACAATCGGCTATGGATGGTTATGCTCTAAATCTGCATGACGATTTATCTTATAATTTGATTGGAGAAGTTAAAGCCGGAGATGGAAATCAGCCCATTTTAAAACCTGGAGAAGCTGTTAGGATTTTTACAGGTGCACCAGTTCCAGATACTGCAAATGCCATAATGATGCAGGAAAAAGTTGAATCAAAAGGAAATTTAATAAAAATTGAACATCAAATTGCGTTACAAAATAATATTCGGCCTCTGGGGGAACAAGTGAAAAAAGGAGGTATAGCCTTAAAAAAAGGCACTAAACTCACTCCAGCTGCCATTGGTTATCTAATATCTTTAGGAATAACAAAGGTTTCAGTATTTAAAAAACCAAACATCGCTATTGTAACAACAGGGAACGAATTAGTTGAAGCTGGACAAGATTTAAGCTACGGCAAAATATACGAAAGTAATTCAAAAATGCTCTTAACCGCCTTATACAATCTGAAATTTTATGATGTAACTATTCATAAAGTTGAAGATGACTACTCTAAAACTGTTACTAAACTAAACGCTGTAATTAATGATAACGATCTTGTACTAATTACTGGAGGAATCTCTGTTGGAGATTACGATTTTGTTGGTAAAGCGCTAAGGGAACTAAAAGTTGTAGAGCTTTTTTATAAAGTAAAGCAGAAACCAGGAAAACCTTTATTCTTTGGAAAAAAAGAGAATACTCAAATTTTTGCTTTACCGGGTAATCCAGCTGCTGCCTTGTCTTGTTTCTACGTTTACGTATATATCGCTTTGCAAAAAATGATGAATAGAGAAGATTTGGGATTACCTCGTGTGCAAGCTAAATCAGCATCTAACTTTGAGAAAAAGGGAGACAGACCTCAGTTTTTAAAAGCCATTTATAGTGATGGTAAAGTAGACATACTTGAAGGTCAAAATTCATCTATGTTACAAACCTTTGCATTATCTAACGCATTGGTTTATGCCCCTGAAACAATTACAAAAATTGAAATAGGAGATACTGTTGAAGTTATACAATTACCAGTTTAAAATATTTTTATGAGTTATAAAATAAAGAGTAGGATCTGGATTGAATGTGAAGACAATGTACTTTTAGGTGAAGGACGCGTGCATTTACTGAAAGCTATCCAAGAAACGGGTTCGCTTTCAAAAGCTGCGAAATCTTTAAATATATCTTATAAGAAAGCATGGCAACTCATAGATTCTGTAAATAAATCTGCTGAAAAACCTGTAACTATAAATAGCGTTGGAGGAAAAGGAGGTGGCGGTGCAGAACTAACAGAATATGGAAAATCTTTAGTTATAGCTTTTGATGAAATTAATAAAAGCTGTTGGCAATTTTTGGATAAACAAATTGATAAAATTAAAAATTTATAACTATTGAAATTAAAAAAAAACAAGAATGATTAGTCATTTCGACGATAGGAGAAATCACATTATCAAGAAATTATTTTATGTGATGTCTCAATCGTACCTCATTTCGACATGACTACGGATAAAATAATTAACTAAGTGCTACAAAACGAAAACATATACCTTTTTTTGTTCATACTGCCTTTAGTATCATTTCTATATTCTAGTGTTGGTCATGGTGGTGCTAGTGGCTATTTAGCCCTTATGGCACTGTTTTCATTCGCGCCAGAAAGTATGAAACCTACTGCTCTATTGCTTAATCTTTTCGTGGCAGGTATTTCGTTTTACTATTATTATAAAGCAGGCTATTTTAATAAAAAACTATTTATAGCATTTGCAGTTGCCTCTATTCCATTAGCCTTTTTTGGTGGCACCATAGAAGTTGATGCTACTATTTACAAAAAGATTTTGGCTATTTTACTCATTTTTGCAATTCTTAAAATGCTTAATGTTTTTGGAAAAGAGAGTGGCCAGATAAAAGCGGTTAAACTATGGCAAGGGTTAATTATTGGCGGGGTTATTGGATTCTTTTCTGGATTAATAGGTATAGGCGGTGGCATTATTTTAACACCCATTATTTTATTACTGCATTGGGGGAAAATGAAAGAAGCCGCGGCAGTTTCCGCTTTATTTATTTGGGTGAATTCAGCTGCAGGTTTAACAGGACAAGTTAGCAGTGGCGTATCAATAGAAAAAGAATCATTTCTTTTAGTGGCCATAGCATTAATTGGAGGTGTTTTAGGTGGCTATTATGGTAGTAAAAAAATTAACAATCAGAATTTAAGATACATTTTGGCATTTGTACTCATCATAGCATCTGCTAAATTATTTTTCACTTAATATGTTAGAAAGAAGAAACATAACAGGCATTATTTTAGCAGGAGGAAAAAGTTCTCGTATGGGTACGGATAAAGGTTTCTTATTGTTAAAAAATAAGCCCTTTTTGCAATATAGCATTGACGCTTTAAAACCTTTGGTATCTGAAATTATAATTGTTTCAGATAATTCGGATTATGATGTATTTGGATTAAAACGTGTAAATGATATCACAAAAAACGCAGGCCCTGTGGCTGGAATTTGTTCTGGACTGGAAGCTTCTTCAACTGAATATAATTTGATTTTAAGTTGTGATATCCCACTGATTAATTCTGAAATACTTCAAAAATTAATCGATAATATTGACGATACCTACCAAATTATTCAAGCTGAAAGTAATGGTAAAAGTATGCCACTAATAGCCTTATATAAAAAAGATGTAGTCGCTACTTTTAAGGCCTTTCTAAAGGCAGATGAAAGACGTTTACGTATAGTTATCAATGGTTGTAAATCGAAAAATATAGTTTTGGAAAAAAAACATGGGTTTTCAACAATAAATGTGAACACTCAAAATGAATTAAAAGCAATTGAAGATGAATATAACCATTAAATACTTTGGTCAAATAGCTGAAGTAACAGAAGTAGAAGAAGAATCTTTAGAGTTTTCGGGAAGCTTGATTTCTGAACTATTGGACGTATTACATTCAAAATATCAAAACTTAAAAACTAAGGATTTTCAAGTAGCACAAAATCAAGAATTGGTTTCAATGGAAACTAAATTAACAGGTAACGAAATAGCATTATTACCACCTTTTTCGGGGGGTTAATCATTTCGACGAGAGGAGAAATCACATAATTATAAGTAAAAAACTTACTGTTATGAGATGTCTCAATCGTTCCTCTTTTCGACATGACAAAATAAAATAAATTTAAAACATAACAGGTAGGAAGATCCCGAAATTTCGGGACAGCCTTCACAGGAATATGAGATACAACAGACATATCATATTATCAGAAATCGGGCAATCAGGCCAAGATAAACTCTCCAATGCTAAAGTATTGGTTATTGGGGTAGGTGGTTTGGGCTGCCCTGTTTTGCTATACTTAACCGCTGCAGGTATTGGCACCATAGGTATTGTAGATTTTGACGTCGTTGATATTTCCAATTTACAACGTCAAGTCTTGTTTGGAACGTCAATGCTTGGAATGAACAAAGCCATTGCTGCAAAACAACGTTTGGAAGATTTAAATAATGAAATTTCAATTACCGCTTACCCAGAAAAATTGAATCATAAAAATGCTATTGATTTATTTAATCAATATGATATTATTGTGGATGGATCCGATAATTTTGAAACGCGCTATTTGGTAAACGATGCTTGTATCATTGCAAACAAACCTTTAGTATTTGGTGCTATATATAAATTTGAAGGACAAGTTTCCGTATTCAACTATAAAAACGGACCAAGTTACCGTTGTTTATTTCCAAATCCGCCAGAAAAAGATTCAGTTCCTAACTGCTCTGAAATTGGTGTTTTAGGTGTTTTACCAGGTATTATTGGAACCATGCAAGCCAATGAAGTTTTAAAAATTATTTTAGGAATTGGTCATATGCTTTCTGGAAAATTGCTTTGTTATAATGCGCTAACACTTCAAAATTCAATATTAAAAATTAATAGATTGGAAGAAACCATAGAATCAGTTCTAAAAGACAAAGAAAATTTTCATAAAAAGGACACAGATTTTAGTTGTGATGTTGAAGTTATTTCTATTTCAATTGAAACCGTTTTAACTGAAGAAAATATTCAATTTATTGATGTAAGGGAAATACACGAACAACCAAAAATTGAAGATTTGCCTATTACATATATTCCTTTAAACCAATTAGAAAATAGTTTAGATAAAATAGATGACACAAAAAAGAAAGCTATTTTTTGTCAATCAGGAATACGAAGTAAAAAAGCAGTTTCAATATTACAAGAATTTAATATAAATGATTGTTTTAGTGTTATTGAAGGTGCTTCAGAAATTAAAAACAAAATAAAAAAACATTATAAAATATCGTCAAAATGAAAGACAAAAAACCTAAAAGTGTATTTAAGCAAGGTGCTATTTCTTCAACATTTATTGGAGAATCTATTTATAAACATCAAACAAAAACGAGTATTGGTGCCCATAACATTTTTTTGGGTCAAGTTCGTGCAGATGTTATAGATAATAAAACAGTTACAGCTATTGAATATACAGCCTATGAAGATATGGCAAATCAGAAATTTCATGACATTCGCGAAGCGGCATTTGAGAAATTCGAACTCACTTGTATGCATATTTACCATAGCCTAGGAACAGTAAAAGTTGGTGAAATTTGTTTATTTGTATTTGTATCATCACCAAGACGAAAAGTCGTTTTTGAAGCTTTAGAATTTATAGTTGAAGCGATAAAAGCAGACGTTCCTGTATTTGGCAAGGAAATATTCGAAGATGAAAGTCATCAATGGAAAGTAAATAATTAAAACGTTTAACAGTTTATAAGTTTAAAGGTTTAGAGCAACGTTAAACTTTTAAACATCTCAACTTCTAAACAGAAAGAAATGGTCGATATAACTCACAAAATAACAACAGTAAGAACAGCAGTAGCCCAAGCCATTGTTAAAGTCAGTAAACTGGAAACTATACAAGCTATAGAAAATGATACCGTGCCAAAAGGAAACGTATTTGCAATGAGTAAAGCGGCAGGTTTATTGGGTGTAAAACGAACACCAGATATTTTACCAGATTGCCACCCCTTGCCTATTGAATTTGCAGGAATTAAATATGAAATAAATGGGTTAGAGATTTCGGTAATTTTTACCGTAAAAACCATATATAAAACAGGTGTAGAAGTTGAAGCTATGCATGGCGCTAGTGTTGTAGCTCTAAATATGTACGACATGCTAAAACCTATAGATAAAGGGATAGAAATACACGAGATAAAACTCTTGAACAAAAAAGGAGGTAAATCTGATTATAAAGATACATTTAGAAAGGATTTAACTGCAGCGGTTATTGTTTGTTCTGACACCATTTCGGCAGGTCATAAAGAAGATAAGGCAGGAAAAGCAATTATTGAAAAATTAAAATCATGCAATGTTGAAATTGCAGATTATATTATTATTCCAGATGAAAAAGATGTGATTCAAAACAAAGCAAAATACTATCAAGAACAAGGTGTTGATATGATTATTTACACTGGTGGTACAGGCCTTTCAGGACGTGATGTAACTCCTGAGGCTTTAATACCGATTTTAGACAGACGAATTCCAGGTATTGAGGAAACCATTCGTAATTATGGGCAAAATAGAATGCCTTATGCTATGTTATCTAGAAGCGTAACAGGAACCATTAACGATACTTTGGTTTTGGCCTTACCAGGCTCTACAAACGGAGCAAAAGAATCTATGGATGCTGTTTTTCCTTCTGTATTACATGTATTTAGAATCCTAAAAGGGGCAAGACATGACTAATCCGGCCCAAAATTACAAATGGCTATTTATTTCCTCAAAAGAGAGATAAATGACCATCGTAGGGTTAAAGCTAAATAAGTAGATCTGTCAGGTTTTTGAAACCGACAGGTCTGAGAAAAAACTAAAATGACGAAAGAAAAAAACATATTACAAGATTTACATGGTAGAGACCATGCCTATTTGCGGATTTCATTAATAGAACGGTGTAATTTACGATGCTCCTACTGTATGCCAGAAGAGGGCGTGCAGCTTTCTCCTAAAAGTCATTTAATGACTTATGAAGAAATCTATGATATTGCCAAAATATTCGTAAATCATGGTGTTACTAAAATTAGATTGACTGGTGGCGAACCTTTGATAAGGAAAGATATTCCTGTAATTTTAGAAAAATTAGCTTCGCTTCCTGTCGAATTATCCATTACCTCAAATGCAGTGATAATTCATAAATTTATTGATGTTTTAAAGGAAAATGGTGTAAAAAGCATCAATGTCAGCCTAGATTCTTTAGACCGAGAGAAGTTTAAACACATTACGCGCAGGGACCAGTTTGATATCGTTTACAAAAACATATTACTTCTTGTTAAAGAAGGATTTAATGTAAAAGTAAATGCCGTATTAATGAAAGGTTTTAATGATAATGAAATTATTGATTTTATCAATTTCACTAAGGATTTACCTTTCTCTGTGCGGTTTATTGAGTTTATGCCTTTTGATGGCAATAAATGGGATATGGGTAAAATGGTATCGTATGCCGAAGTGATGACTTATGTAAATGATGCATTTACAGAAGATAAAATAAAACGCTTACAAGATGCACCCAATGACACTTCAAAGAATTACAAAATAAAAGGTTATAAAGGCAGTTTTGCTATTATAAGTTCGGTTACCAATCCGTTTTGCGATTCTTGCAACAGACTACGTTTAACGGCAAATGGACAATTGAAAAACTGCTTATTTTCATCAACAGAATCGGATTTACTAACTACTCTGCGAGCGGGACAATCTATTGAACCAATCATTAAAAAAGCAGTACAAGCCAAACTTAAAGTTCGAGGTGGTATGGATACTTTAAAGAAACTTCAAGAACCTAAATTACATAACAATAATAGAAGTATGATTACTATTGGTGGGTAATTTTAAAGTTTAATACTGGGTTTAAACAAATCGAAACTTAAAATTTCATCCTTGTAATCGACAGAAATCTCATTTCTGACTACATTCTTAGGTAATTGAAATCTTCTTTTAAAATAAGCCGAAGCATAACAATAAGAATGTTTATTACTTCTACTATCAATATTTATAGAAGCTTCTTTTTTGTGCCTTTTCTCTGTTGTTACAACTAAATGATCATTGCTATTTATATAAAAATTAAAATCCTCTTTTATATAACCTGGCAATTTTAATTCAAAATGAAAACTATAATCAGTTTCTTTAATTCTTAAATCAGATGTATTTCTATTTAAGCTACTTCCAAAATCCTTTGAAGTCCTTTTTAACGTATAGTTTTGGATTTTACTTAGTGCCATGACATATAAGTTTTATTGAATGTTTCGTTGAATAATTAAAAAATGTAGTACACCTAAAAGGTTATAATTGGCAATTTAGTAGTCCTTTAAATATACGATGAATTTTCAAATTAAACAACTCCACAATAACACTTTAACATAGCTTTACAAAAGTTTAACATTGCAATATTTCTAAAAAAACTAGCTATGAGAAACTTATTCTGAAATTAAAAATAGAACTATCTAAAGTTTTATTGCATCAGAATTAAATAGGTTTGAAATTAGTCAGCAGCTTTTACAGTAATTATAACACTTTTAGATGCAGGTGTTTTAGCGGTGTGTGCAAAACTATCCAGAGGCACAAGAACATTTGTTTCAGGAAAATACGTTGCACAACAGTTTTTGGGAATATCATAACCCACAACTTTGAAGTTATTGGCATTTCGGATGACACCATTATATTCTGACTTTAAGTTGACCACTTGATGTTCTTGTAAATCACGAATCTTCATATCTTCTCGATTCATAAAAATAACACGCCGTTCATTAAAAACCCCACGATATCGGTCGTTTAAGCCATAAATAGTGGTGTTAAATTGGTCATGACTCCGAATGGTCATCATCATTAATTCACCCGCTTTAAGTTTCCAACTTGGAAGTTTATTTATTGAGAAATTAGCTTTCCCAGTTTTTGTATTGAACTTTCTAACTCTTGCACCGTTGGGTAGATAAAAACCTGATGGGTTTTTTAATCGTTTATTATAATCATCAAATCCATCAACAACCTCTGCTATATCATCACGAACTAAATTATAATCATCTTTATATTGTAACCAATTAATTTTAGAACGCTCTTTTAATGTGGCATTAGCAATACCACAAACTACAGCAACTTCACTTAATAATTTATCTGAACAAGGCTCTAAAATACCCTTTGTAGAAGACACAATACCCATAGAGTTTTCAACGCTTTGTACTTGAACTCCTGTTTTTTGATAATCTTTTTCGGTACGACCCAAACATGGAAAAATAAGTGCTTCTTTTCCTGTAACCAAATGCGACCGATTTAACTTCGTACTCACATGAACGGTTAAATTACAATTCGCCAATGCTTGTGCAGAATAATTGGTATCTGGAACTGCTGAAATAAAATTACCACCCAAACCAAAAAAGACTTTGGCTTTTTTCCCATACATGGCTTTAATACAATCTATTACCGAATAGCCATGTTTTGTAGTGGGTTTAAAACCATATTTGGCTTCAATTTTATCTAAAAATGCTTGTGGTGCTGATTCCCAAATACCAACCGTTCTATCGCCTTGCACATTGGAATGCCCACGAACCGGACATGTACCAGCACCTTCTTTTCCAATACTACCTTTTAGTAATAATAAATTGACCAATTCGCGAATATTATCAACTGCATTTTCGTGTTGGGTTAAACCCATTGCCCAACAAATAATAATCTTATTATTGTTGAGAATTAAATCAAGAGTTTCATCAAAAACAGCTTTTGAAACACCCGATTGTTTTAAGCAATCATCGAATTTATAACGTTTTAAATCTGAAATAAAAGTTTCATAATCTGAAGTAAACTCTTGAATGAATTGCTTATCAAAAACATGCCCATGTTGTTCTTCTTTTTCTAATAATTTTATAAGTAATGCTTTAATAAACGCCACATCGCCATTAATTGAAATTGGGACATATACATCGGCTATTTTTGTACCTCCTGTTATTAATTTGGTGGGGCTTTGCGGATTCGTGAATTTTATAAGTCCCGCTTCAGGTAATGGATTTATGGCTATAATTTTGCCGCCATTATTTTTACACTTTTCCAAAGCTGTCAACATTCTAGGATGGTTAGTTCCTGGATTTTGCCCAATGACCATAACAACCTCAGCTTTGTACAAATCATCCAAAGTTACCGAGCCTTTACCAATGCCAAGTGTTTCAGAAAGTGCTGCTCCACTAGCTTCATGACACATGTTTGAGCAATCTGGTAAGTTTGCCGTTCCAAATTCCCTAACAAACAATTGATATAAAAAAGCCGCTTCGTTAGTCGTTCTTCCAGACGTGTAAAACACCGCTTCATCAGGACTTTCCAAAGCATTTAAATGCTCCCCAACCTTTTCAAAAGCTTTATCCCAAGAAATTGGTTTATAATGTGTAGCACCCTCCGCTAAAAACATAGGTTCTGAAAGTCGACCAGATTTACCAATTTCAAAATCTGTCCAAGTAGATAATTCATCAACTGAATATTCTTCAAAAAAAGTAGTACCAATGGTTTTATTTTGAGCTTCTTCAGCAATGGCTTTTATCCCATTTTCGCAATATTCACCTAAAGAGGAACGCTCATCGTCTGGATCAGGCCATGCGCAACCTGGGCAATCAAACCCTTTTTTTTGATTGATTTTTAAAGAGAGCTTAAACGCATCAACAGGATTGGTATACTTAATGGCATGACTTAAAGCCGACTTTATAGAATCTATACCAGCACTATTTTTAGGTGGTGTTTTAGTTTTTAAATCGGTAAATTGTTCTGGTGTTTTTGCTTTGTCTTCTGCCTTTAAACTCATGTTTTTTCAAAATTCTCCTTATACAACCTTTCGTAGTCTTCTTTAAAATCTAAATCTACATTTTTTACAGGAGGTATTAAAGCTTTCATAACAGATTCATTTGCTTTTAAAATATGTCTCGCACCGTAATCGTCATTCAATTTTGATAATTGCTCAAAATAAAAGGCATCAAAAAGTGCTGGAACACCAAATTTTCGGTTTTGATAAAATGATGCTACAATTTGTTTTTCATTAGGAGAAAAACTTAAAATAATTTTATTTAAGTAATCGGCAGTAATAAAGGGTTGATCTGCTAAAATAAAAAGTAAAGCATCTATTTCTGGTTTTTCATTTTGAATAAATTTTGAAGCACAAGCAATGGATGTTCCTAAACCGTGTTCCCAATTTTCATTATTCAAAATAGTAATCGGAAAATGATGTATTGTTTTCTTAATTAATTGAAAATTAGCGCCTAAAACCACATAAATAGCATCAGCATTTAATTTTAATACCGTTTGAATGGTATGCGTAATTAAAGTTCCATTACCCCATTTCAACAACTGTTTTGGGACTCCCATACGTTTGGAGGCACCCGCTGCCAAAACAACTACAGCTATTTTACTTGGCATGAATACTTCCTATTATACTACTCAACGAAATGGGGTTTTGTTTTCTTGAAAATGCCAAAATTTCAGCCACTATTGAAATAGCAATTTCCTGTGGTGTTTCGGAACCAATATTTAATCCAGCAGGACCGTGAATACTATCTAAAAATCCAAAGTTAATATCCGGGCAATATTCCATAAACTGGGATAATAAATCGTCTCTACGTTTTGCAGGGCCTAAAAGTCCAATATATGATGGATTAGTTTCTTTTAGTGCCACTAAATAACGTAAATCGTTTGCAAAATTATGCGTCATTAAAACTACAGCCGTTTGAGAGTCGATTAAAGTAGTGTCCATAGACTCAGCATTAGTAGCACAAAACCCTTGAGCACCTGGGAAATTTTCAATAGATCTTGGTTCTGATACTCCGGCAATAATAGTGACTTCCCAACCAGTAAGCGATGCATATTTACATAATTGAACCGCATCATGTTCTGCACCGATTATTATCAACTTAAAACATGGTGGCATGTCCTGTTTGAATACAGATAGGTTTGGAGATTCTTTGTTGGTGTTTTTATTTGAAAGCGAAAAAAGATTATCATCAAGCTTAACAGAAGTACCTATACCTAAAAAAGCACCTTCTTCTTTTTTAAAGTGAGAATGAATTTCGAAAGAATTTCTACGTTTTAAACAGCTAAAAAAAGATTTGGTAAATTTTTCATTAGGATTAAAAATTTCTAATAAGATATATAAAACACCTTCACAACCTAAACGGTATCTGCCATCATAAGTCATTATTTTAGAAACTTCTGTTTTAAAAACGGTCTCCGATTGCAGTAAAATTTCCTTTTCAACACAGCCACCACTAACTGCTCCTATCATTTTTCCATTTTCAAGAATCAACATTCTTACTCCTGGTCTGCGATATGATGAGCCATCTAATGCTACAACAGAAGCCAAAACTGTTTTTATACCGTTTTGATTAGCCAAAACGGCCTCTTGAACAATATTTTTAAATTCGTGCGTCATGGAATGTTATCCAACTACTTTTTCTAAAGCTAAATTACTCATATAAGGTTGTTTGTAAAGTCGTTTTCCTGTAGCTTTATAAATAGCATTAGCAACCGCAGCACCAACTGGTGGTAATGTAGGTTCACCAAGACCGGTGGGATCTATATCACTTTCTACAAAATGAACATCTACATGCGGCGTTTGTCCCATTCTAATGAGTTGATAACTATTGAAATTATTAGATTGAGGTTTTCCATTTTCAAATCCGAAATCGCTATACATGGTATGACCAATACCATCAATAACACCGCCTTTTATTTGATTTAAAGCTCCTAACGGATTTACAACTACACCACAATCTACAGCACAGGTTACTTTTTCAACACTAGGGATACCGTTATCCATTCTTATATCGGCAACTTCAGCTACATGCGTATTATGGCAATAATACACTGAGAATCCTTGATAAATACCATCTTCTGTTTTTCCCCAATTTGATTTCTCAACCACTAATTTTATAACACCTTGCAATCTATCAGGACTATATTCAATATTCGGATTCGGATTACGTTTTACGTTCTCCAATAAATCTAAATGTAATTGAATACGGTCAACACCTAATTCTTCTGCTAATTCATCAAAAAAGCTTTGTTCTGCACTTGCTAAAAAATTTGTGTAGGGCGCTCTCCACGCCCCTGTTGTAATATTACTTTTATAATTGGCCGCATCGACTTGATAATTTTCAATTGCCCCAGCAGGGAAAAAGTTTGGAATTAAGCCATACATATTACTATTAATAGCAGCCTCCTTTAAATGATAACCTGTTAACTTACCGTCTTTTATTGATGCCGCTATTCTATATTTTATGGCTGGTCTATAAATTCCGGCAGACATATCATCTTCACGAGAAAATACCACTTTAACAGGCACTTTAGCCAAATTAGAAATTTCAGCTGCTTCAATGGCGAAATCACCATATAAACGTCTGCCAAAACCACCGCCCATACGCGTCATTTCCAAAAACACGTCACTTTCTTCTCTTTCCAAAAGTTTTGCAACACGTCTTGCTGTTCCAGCTGGTGTTTGGATTGGCCCTACTAAATGAATTTTATCTTCCGTAACATTTGCGAAAAAATTCATAGGTTCCAAACAGTTATGAGGTAGAAAAGGTGACTCATAAGTACGTTCTAAAATTTTATCTGACTCGGCAAAAGCTTTTTTAACATTACCATCCTTACGTTTTGTATCAAAAGAATTTCCATCTAAAATTTCAAACAATTTTTTATCATGAAAGGTTGTGCTTTCTGCTTCAGAATCTTGAATCCAATTTGCTTTTAAAGCTTTTTGTCCTTTCATTGCAGCCCAAGTACTCGTACCCAAAACAGCAATTTTATCTCCAAACTTAACAATATTAGTTATGCCTGAAATATTTTTAGCTGCTGTATCATCAAAAGATTCTAATTTTTGTCCGAAAGCTGGTGGTCTTAAAACCGAAGCATATTGCATACCCTCTTCTTTATAATCTAACCCAAATAAAGGTTTTCCCGTTATAATTTTATCAATATCAACATTTGCTATATCCTGACCAATAATTGTGAAATCTTTAGGATTTTTAAGTTCAACATTTTCCGGAACTTCCAGGGTAGCAGCCTCTTTTACTACATCTCCATAACCCAATGTATCACCATTAGCATTGGTAATAACACCCTGTTTTGCTGAACATTCCGAAGCATCAACGCCCCATTTTGCAGCAGCGGCATTTATCAACATTTGTTTTGCCGTAGCTCCAGTTTGCCGTAGTGGCAACCATCCATGACGAATAGACTGACTACCACCTGCGACTTGTCGGGTATAATTTTTTGTATCTAAAACCCCCTGTTGCACATAGACATCATCCCACAGTACATCCAGCTCTTCAGCAATTAGCATAGGCATTGATGTTTTTACGCCTTGTCCAATCTCAGGGTTAGGTGAAAATATGGTGACTTTGCCTTCATCAGAAATTTTTATAAAGGCATTAAAATCATTGTAATTTAACTGACTTAAATCAATTGGCATTTCTGCATCAGCTTTACATGCATTGAACAAGTTAAAACCTATAAGCATACCGCCACTGGCTAAAGCCGACGTTTTTAAGAACGATCTTCTGCTAAAATGTAATGTTTTTGAAGGTGTCATTTTCTTGATTGTTTATAAGGTTATTAACTTAATTTTTCTGCTGCTACTTCTATAGCCTTTTCAATACTATTATAGGAAGCACATCTACAAATATTACCATGCATAGCATTTCGTATTTCCGATTTACTTGGGCTAGGGTTTCTTTTCAAAAAAGCTGTCGCTGTCATAATTTGACCAGATTGACAATACCCACATTGTGGCACATCAATAGCTTTCCAAGCTTCTTGAACGGGATGTGTTCCTTTTTCTGAAAGGCCTTCAATCGTAGTAATCTCCATACCTTCAGCTTGTGAGACTTGTAATAAACAACTTCGCATAGCATTACCATCTACATGAACCGTGCAAGAACCGCACTGTCCAATACCACAGCCATACTTTGTACCAACTAAATCTATAGTATCCCTTAAAACCCAGAGTAAGGGCGTATCCATATCTGCCTCAACAGTATGGGTTTTATTGTTAATTTTTAATGTGAATGTTGGCATAGCGGAAGAATTGAATTGTTATTAATTTGAATTGCTACTAAAAATACAAAAAAATAAAAGGTATTTTTAGGGAATGCTATTGTTTTAACATTTATTTAAAAAAGTGAAATTTAAATTTTAAAAATAATTTAATGATAAATACAAAACGTATTGGCTTATTTCTTGGCCCTATATTTTACATTTTAATTCGTCTTTTTTTTGAACCAGAAGGTTTATCTGATGAAGCTAATGGGGTTTTAGCATCAACGGCTTGGATTGCCATTTGGTGGATTACTGAAGCTATTCCAATTGCCGCTACAGCTTTACTACCAATAATATTATTTCCGCTTTCTGGGAGTTTAGATATTGCTTCAACTACAACCTCTTTTGGTCATAAATATGTATTTCTTTATTTGGGTGGTTTTATTATTGCTATTGCCATTGAAAAATGGAATTTGCATAAACGTATTGCGCTCAATATTATTAACCTTATTGGTTCTAATATTAAAAAGATCATATTAGGATTTATGGTGGCCACAGCATTTTTATCTATGTGGATTTCTAATACGGCAACCTCAGTTATGATGTTACCAATAGGCATTGCCATTATTAAACAGCTAAAAGATAATCCTGAAACTGATAAAGATGAAAATTTAATTTTCGGAAAAGCATTAATGCTTGCCATTGCTTACAGCGCATCTATTGGGGGTATTGCGACCTTAATTGGTACACCACCAAATTTAGTTTTAGCCGGAGTTGTTTCAGAAACTTATGGTTATGAAATCACATTTTTACAATGGTTTATGTTTGGTTTTCCTATTTCTATCCTATTAATATTTATTTGCTGGAAATATTTGAGCTCATTTGCTTTTACATTCAAACAACAAGAATTTCCTGGTGGTAAACAAGAAATTAAACGTTTACTTAGTTTATTAGGAAAGATGAGTTACGAGGAAAAATCTGTAGCTTTTGTTTTTGCAGCCACAGCCTTTTGTTGGATTACTAGATCTTTTCTTCTTCAAAAACTATTGCCTCAACTTGATGATACTATTATTGCTATTGTATTTGCACTAGTTTTGTTTTTAATCCCTTCAAAAATAAAAAATAAAAAATTGATTTCTTGGAAAGATACTAGAAACCTGCCTTGGGGTATTATTTTGTTGTTTGGCGGTGGTATGGCATTGGCAAAAGGTTTTGAAACTAGTGGATTAGCTTTATGGATAGGAAACCAAATGACATCCTTAGCAGGATTAAATATCATAGTCATTATTTTACTTTTAATAGCTGCGGTAAACTTTTTAACTGAAATAACATCAAATTTGGCTACAACCGCAATGCTTTTACCAGTTTTAGCACCTATGGCTTTAAGTATAGATGTTCACCCATATATTCTTATGGTTAGTGCCACTGTTGCTGCTTCTTGTGCTTTTATGTTGCCTGTTGCTACGCCACCAAATGCCGTCGTTTTTGGTTCTGGTTATTTAAAAATTCCTGATATGGTTAAAAAAGGATTTTTTATGAATATAATATCTATACTCATATTAACAGGTTTTGTATACTTGGTGCTTCCTGAATTGTGGAACATTATAATTGAAGGTTTCCCTGAATCGCTTAAAAAGTCCTTTGACTAACAAATTCCAATGCACGCTTTTCGTTGTAATAAAAATTGTCTTTATCAATAAACCCAACATGTCCACCATATTTGGGCATTTCTAAATGAAGATTTGGATTGTTTTTTGCTTCTTTTACCGGAAAACATTCAGGTGATAAAAAAGAATCGTTTAAAGCATTAATGATTAGTGTAGGTGTTTTAATATTTGGCAAAAATTGGAGCGAACTGCATTTTTCATAATAATCCAAAGCATCTTTAAAACCATGTGCTTTAGCCGTATAGACATCATCAAAATCTTTTAAGGTTTTAATGGAATTTACTGCTTCAATACTTAAAAACCCTGGAAATCGTTTTTGTTTTTCGCGTAATCGCACAATTAAATCTTTTAAAAATCGATCATGAAAAAGTTTGTTTTTTAAGGTGTGGAGTTCTTTGCAAGATCCATATAAATCGCATGGCACTGAAACAGCAATAGCCGCTTTAACCTGAGAAGGCACATTGTTGCGTTCTCCTAAATATTTCAGTATTAAATTGGCACCTAAACTGATTCCCTTTAAATATATTTCTTCATATTTTTTATCTGAAATAGCATGCTCTATAACTTCAATCAAATCTGAAGTTGCACCAGAATGGTAACTGTAATATTTTAAATTCTCATGCCCACTACAACCTCTAAAATTCACACAAACCGCATCTAAGCCGTTGATGTTAAAAAGTTTAGCAGTACCAGTAATATAAGGCCGTTGTGCGTGTCCTTCCAATCCATGAAGTAAAATAATAAGCCTATTTGATTTTGATTCTGAAAAACTCCAATCTAAATCTATAAAATCGCCATCGCTTAATGTTAAACGTTCGCGTTTTTGTTCCAAATTAACTTTACGGACCAAACCAGAATAAACAGTTGATATAAAACCGTTTTTTACATAAAAAGGTGGATTGTAAGTAGATTCTATTATTGGCATGTTTCAGTATTCAGTTGCAGTCTCAGTTTTCAGTTGATTTCGATAATATTAATACTATGTTCTTTTTATCTTTACGTCTTTGCGCGTAAATCTCTGTATAACAATTTCAAACCTCTAAAGATGTGAATTTAAAAGTTTTCCCATTAAACAAGCCTTTATCGCTTAATTTTAATGATGGAATAACCAACAAAGCCATAAAAGATAAGGTCATGTAAGGTGCATGTAATTTAGACCCCATTTGTTTTGCCATCTTATCCAATTCGGCATATTGTTTTCCAATGGTTTGTCCATCTTTATCACTCATAATACCAGCCACTGGAAGCGAAACTATTTTTTCTTCGGAATTAGAAATCGCACAAATGCCGCCTTTATTCTCTATAATTAAATTGACTGCTTTACAAATAGCTTCATCTGAAACGCCAACTGCAATAATATTATGCGAATCATGACCTACGGAAGACCCAATAGCGCCTTCTTTTAATCCGAAATTCTTAATAAATGCTATGGCGGGTTTTTGATTTTGATAGCGATTAACCACAGTCATTTTCAAAATATCATTTTCTGTATTTGAAACTAGATTTCCATTTTCAATTAAGGCATCGTCTATAATTTCATTGGTTACTAATTGGCCTTCTAAAGCCTCAATAACCCGAATTTGTTTCGCTGAGGATTCAACTCTAAAATCTGAAACCGCTTTTTTATCACAGTTAAAATTATTAATGTTTTTAAAAGACACTGGTTTAATATGTGAAACGCCTTTATCAAAAACCAACTCGCCATTGATATAGGTTTGAAGTGTTTTAAACGCTTTTAAATTTTCAATAATTATAAAATCGGCAGCATCCCCTTCTTTTAGTAAACCTACATCTAAATTATAATGTTTTACCGGGTTAATACAAGCGACTTGTAACACTTTAAACACGTCAATTCCTTTTGCTACTGCTCTAGCACATAATTGGTTTATATGCCCGATAATTAGGTCATCTGGATGTTTATCATCACTACAAAACATCATGTTTTCAAAATGTTCTGGTAATAAATCGATTAAAGCTTCAAAGTTTTTTGCGGCACTGCCTTCACGAATTAAAATTTTCATCCCTTTTTGAAGTTTTTCTAAAGCTTCATCATAGGTAAAACATTCATGGTCAGTTGAAATTCCAGAATTTATATATTTTAAAATCTCTTTACCTCTTAAACCCGGAGCATGTCCGTCAACTGGTTTATTATAATGCTTCGCCCAAGCTATTTTTTTTAGAACCTCTTTATCGTCAAATAAAACACCAGGGTAATTCATCATTTCTGCTAAATATTTGATATCAGGATTAGCCATCAGCTTCTTTATACCTTCAGAACCTATAACCGCTCCTGCCGATTCAAAATTAGTAGCAGGTACGCAAGATGGTGCCCCAAAATTAAATTTTAAAGGGACTTGCTTACCATTTTCAATCATAAACTCAACACCTTCAACTCCTAAAACATTGGCTATTTCATGAGGATCTGAGACCGTTGCTACCGTTCCGTGTGTTACTGCAATTCTTGCAAACTCGCTAGGAACCAACATAGCGCTTTCTATATGGATATGGGCATCAACAAAACCAGGTAATATATAATGATTTACATCGTGTTCTTTCTCTTGAATGGAAACTATTTTTCCGTTTTCAAAAATGATTTCACCACTGTAAATGTGTTGGTTCTGTATATCGACTATTTGTCCTTGTAATTTCATCCTCTTTGTCCTTCGGACATCTCTCCAAAGGAGAGCATTAGTCCAATCTAATTTTTAAAATATTCTTAGTATTTTCTGTTACTTTAAAACGGTTATCAGCTCTCTTGTTTACAACCCAAACAATATCATTTTCAGAACATAACAACCAGGTGTTTTCTTTATCCAGAAGTGAAAGTTTTTCATCTTTAAAGTATTTACTCAACTTCTTTTTTCCATTCATTCCAAGCGGAAAAAACACATCGCCTTCTTCTTTTTTACGGAGTTTTAAAGGAAATTTCAACTTATCATTATCTACATAAATAATATTCGGGGTTTTTTCTAAAACCGCATTGGCTTCATCAAAAAACAAAATCCCAAACGGTGTTTTAACTGCTTTATCTTCTTCTGAAATTAAAATGTCTTCGTCATTATTTTTAGCTTCCACATGGCTCAGCAATAAATAATCTCGATCTTTAATAAGTCGGTAATCACTTGATAGGACTTGTTTTCCGGGTTGTGCATCCAATAAATCTACTAGGTCTTGCCACTCGGTAAACCCATAATCTTTGAACACTTCAAAGAGATATGCTTTTGGATTATTCACTTTTTTGAATTCCGAAATTTTAAAAACAATTTTATGTTCATCAATACTTTTTATGGCGCGTTTTAAAACGGCGTTGGTACTTTCTTCAACAATATCTGCGGTGTCATTAAGATTTTCAATGGTGTTTTGAAAACTTTGTAATAAACTTGGGTTAATTTCCTTTAAAACAGGCACCACTTCGTGTCTTAATTTATTTCGTAAGTATTTAACTGATTTGTTACTACTATCGTCTCGCCATTTAATGTTGTTTTCTTTTGCAAAACGTTCAATATCCGAACTCGAAAATAGTAAAAGCGGACGCACAAATTTTCCGTTAATTTCAGGTATTCCTGTTAAACCTTCTAAACCCGTACCTCGTGTGAAATTGATTAAAAAAGTTTCTAAATTATCATCGGCATGATGTGCGGTTAAAATGTAATCGAACTTTAATTGTTCTGCTAATTCGTAAAACCAAGTGTAACGCAATTCGCGTGCTGCCATTTGTATAGAACGTTTGTGTTCTTTGGCATATAAATTCGTATCAAAATTTTGAATAAATACCTCTAAATCCAAATTTTTAGCAAGTTCTAAAACAAAGGCTTCATCCGCATCACTTTCATCACCACGCAAATTAAAATTACAATGCGCCAATGCTACATTAAGCTTCAATTTATGGCATAAATGCGTCAACACCACACTATCAATTCCGCCAGAAATAGCAATAAGTAATCTACTCGCTTTTAAAAACGAAAGATGATTATTTATATGGTTTTTGAATGTCCCTTGCATGTTTTCAAATATACAACTTTGCCCATTTAAATATACTCTTACTTTTAATTATCAAATGATATTTGTCATACACTTTCATCTAAAATTTTGTAACTTTAAAGTATAAATCTTAATACTTGTATTATGTGTTCACTTGAAAACTTAAACAACAAAGCGACTCAAACCGCTTTTAATAAAAAAGTGGTTTCTGTAACACAACATTTACGAGCCTATGTAAATCATCGTATTTATATTGCTGAGTCCACTGGAGTTATTCCAAAAAACATGTATAATTCAAACGATTTTATAGATGAAGCTATTGCCAAATTTTATGAGAATGGTTACAATATTGATGATGAAAATTTAGCTATAAAATTAAAATTGTTTAAGATTGTTGATTCAGATATGGATGATTTATTCAAAAAGGAAGCTTTTCATAAAAACACCATGAGTACCCATTCTATTTTACAGGAAGAACTAGATGGATTGGATGAAAAATTTACCGTTGACGAAGATTTTGATTTTATTATGAATGAAGAACTTAACGATATATCTTACCAACAGGATAACAAACACAAACACGTTTTTGTTTACGCTGATAATAATTCGTCGCTTATGAATGCTTTTGAAATTGAGGATTTATCTTCTGATTACCAAAAGGATATTTTAGGTAAATTTTATTCTTGGTTGCCTTTTATAGTTTCAGATATTGTTGACCTTTTTATTTTCGGGAAATTAACCTATGATGAAATTGCGGAAGTAAAAAACATTGAAACAAAACGTGTAGAACGTATTATAAACTTATCGTTCAAAAGTTTAAGATCTAACCTCGATTAGTTTTCTAAAACGGTACGCATCGCCTTAGCTTTTACCAAACATTCCTCGTATTCTTTTAACGGGTCGCTTTTGGATGTAATGGCGCCACCAACTGAATAGGAAATATATTTTTTGGTTTTGTTGTATAAAATACTTCTAATAACCACGTTAAAATCGAAATCATTTTCTGGTGAAAAATAGCCTACGGCACCAGAGTAAAGTCCGCGTTTGGTTTCCTCTAAATCTTCAATAATTTTCATTGCTGAAATTTTAGGAGCGCCCGTCATACTTCCCATGGGAAAGGTACTTTTAATAATATCAACCGAATGTGTTGTCGTTTCCACTTTGGAAGTCACTGTTGAAATCATATGATGCACTTGATCAAAGGTGTATATTTCACATAATTCTTCAACGGTTACACTACCTCTTAGTGCGGTTTTAGATAAATCGTTACGTACTAAATCAACAATCATGATATTCTCGCTTCGCTCCTTTTCATCCTGCAATAAATTAGCTGTTAAAAGTGCATCTTCATCTAAATTTTCAGAACGTTTTGCTGTCCCTTTTATGGGTTGCGAAATCACACTTTGTCCATCTTTTTTCAAATAACGTTCAGGCGATGCCGATAGCAAGTATTTATCAAAACATTTTAAAAACGTCGCAAAGGGCGGATTGGAAATACGATTGAGTTTCTTATAAGTTTCTAACGGATTTATCTCGGTGTTTTCGGCATAAAATTCCTGACAAAAATTGGCTTCGTAAATATCGCCACGATGAATATGCGCCAACATAGTATTTATCTTTTCAAAGTATTCATCTTTGTGAATTCTAAGTTTGATTCTTACTGGATTATTAGATTGTTGGATTATTGGATTATTAGACGTTTTGATAGCTTTTAAATCGTCTTTAATCTCGTCATTAACGTAACTTAAATATTGAATTTCTAAGGTTTCTCCTTTAATGAAGAATAGCTTTTTAGGTTGAAAAAAGTACAAATCGGGAAATCCTAAACCATCAAAATTATGAGACTTTAAAGCTTCTACGTCATTCTTTAAATCATAAGTCAAATAGCCAAAAATCCAATCTTTAACATTCGTTTGATACGCTTTTAATTTTTCAAAACCTTGATGATAATCGGTTTGAATACTGGTAAAAGCATCAACCGCTAAAACAGCATCGTAATTAGAATGATTTTGTTTGTAATTGTTGGAATCTAGCCAAACCACATCGTCAAACTGTTGCGCCCAAATCAGTAATTGATTTTTGAAGTTTTCAACGTTTGATATGTTATGAATATGTTTTGTCCTCAATAGAAAATATAAAACGCAAAGTTACTTAGAATACTTAAAAAATTTAGATTTTTGTAAATTAGTTTAAATATCGAAAAAGCATGCATACATTACAAAACAGTAAACTTAAAATAGCCATAAATAAAACAGGTGCAGAACTTTGTGATATAGTATCTGTAAAAAATAAAACAACGTTTATGTGGGACGCCAACCCTGAGGTTTGGGGAAGTATTGCTCCTAACCTATTCCCTATTATTGGTGCGTTAAAAGATGATACTTATATTTTTGAAAACCAAAAATATACACTGCCAAAACACGGATTTATTAGAAATAATGAAAACGTAAAACTATTAGAGCGAGCAACAAATAGTTTAACTTTTGGACTTATCTATTCTGAAGATTCACTTAAAATCTACCCGTTTAAATTTGAGTTTTTTATCACATATACTTTAAAAGATAATTGTATTGAAGTACTACATACCGTTAAAAACTTAGATGATAAAACCATGTATTTTTCGGTAGGTGGGCATCCCGCTTTTAAATGTCCGGTATTTGAAAATGAAACCTATAATGAGTATTATTTAGAATTTGAAGCCACTGAAAATTCTGAAACACACCTTATAAATATGGGCAATGGTTTAATATCTTCTAAAACTAAACCGATGTTAAATAATACCAATAAACTGAATTTATTTCACGATTTATTTAATGAAGATGCACTTATTTTTAAAGATTTAACCTCTAGAAAAGTCGCTTTAAAAAGTAAAAAAAGTGGTGAAATTCTTAATGTGAGCTATAAAGACTTTAATTATTTAGGCATTTGGGCTAAACCCAATGGTGATTATGTATGTATAGAACCTTGGTTAGGTATTGCAGATAGTGAAACTACAAATCAAAATTTTAAAGAAAAGGAAGGTATTTTAACTTTAGCGCCTAATGAAACCTTTAAAGCCACTTACAGCATTGAAATTCATAATAGTCATTTAGTATAATAAGCGTAACTTTGCCAGCTAAATTGCATTGTTTTGACTTTTCATCTGATGGTTAATAATTTATTTTAAATGTCAGATGTAATTCGCCTCAATCAAAAGAGGAAACATTAAAATTTTTATGGCTCATTTCGAAGATTTAAATTTAAACACACCATTATATAACGCCCTAAACGATTTAGGCTTTACAACGCCAACGCCTATTCAAGCGCAAGCTTTTAACGTTGTGGCATCTGGTAAAGATATGGTTGGTATAGCACAAACAGGTACTGGAAAAACCTTTGCCTACATGCTGCCTATTATAAAAAATTTAAAATATTCTAATCAAGAAAACCCTCGCGTTTTGGTTTTAGTGCCAACACGCGAACTAGTTGTGCAAGTGGTTGATGAAGTTGAGAAATTGTGTAAATACACTAATAATCGGGTTTTAGGTGTTTATGGTGGTACTAATATAAACACCCAAAAACAGGCTATTACTGAAGGATTGGATATTTTGGTAGCAACACCTGGTAGACTTTACGATTTAGCTTTAACGCGTGTTTTACAATTAAAATCCATACAAAAATTAGTGATTGATGAAGTTGATGTGATGCTCGATTTGGGGTTTAGGCATCAGCTTATTAATATTTTTGATATTTTACCTGAACGCCGACAAAACATCATGTTTTCGGCAACCATGACACAAGATGTTAATGCCTTAATTAACGATTTCTTTAAAGGTCCCGAGCAGGTTTCCATTGCGGTTTCGGGAACACCGTTGGAGAATATTTCGCAACAACGCTATAACGTTCCTAATTTTTATACCAAAGTTAATTTACTTACGCACCTTTTAAAAGATACCGAAACATATAATAAAGTATTGGTTTTTGTGGCTTTTAAACGTATGGCAGACCGTTTGTTCGATCAGTTAGATGATGTTTTTAAAGAAGAATTATGCGTGATTCATTCCAATAAAACACAAAATTACAGGTTGCGAAGTATCGAGCAATTTAGAAATGGTGAAAACCGCATTTTAATAGCTACCGATGTGATGGCGCGTGGGTTGGATATTGATAATATATGTCATGTTATAAATTTTGACACGCCCGATTTTCCTGAAAACTACATGCACCGTATTGGTAGAACAGGACGTGCGGAACGCAAAGGTATTGCGCTTGCTTTTTCTACTGAAAAGGAACAAGAATCGATTAAAAATATTGAAGAGTTGATGCAAATGGACATTCCCTTATTGGAAATTCCTGATGCTGTCGAAATTTCTATCGAACTTCTTGAAGAGGAACGTCCGCAAATAAAAGAGCGTAACAACCCAAATAAACGACGCGATGAAGATGCTCCAGGACCCGCTTTTCATGAAAAAGCTGAAAAAAATTCCAAAGAAAATTTAGGCGGCTCGTATAAATTTAAAATTGCAAAAAAGTACAAAAAACCAAAAACTAAAGGCGATAAGAATTATAATAGGCGGAATAAAAAAAAGTAGGCAGTTTGCAGTCGCAGTAAACAGTCGCAGTTTGCAGTGGTTACGTTTTTAAAATTTGACTTTTAGACTTCATTTTGATGTTTATTTTTTAGGCGTTACCCTATCGGGTCGGGCTTTTATTCATGCGTCTCTATTTAATATTTCTGAATTCATGA
>TARA_R110002049_G_scaffold73986_2_pt1 | contig 26838 bp, 15 predicted proteins | sample TARA_R110002049 | Tara Oceans TARA_R110002049 (sample SAMEA4396941) | marine metagenome | biome: Polar Biome; feature: [SRF] surface water layer (ENVO:00010504); material: water (ENVO:00002006), including particulate matter (ENVO:01000060) such as... | depth 5 m
CGCAATCTCTGTGCTTTTTTTCAGAATTAAATGTTCAGTAGCTTTAAATGCTGCTGCAAAATCATCTATAACAACTCTGCTTGTATTAGAAATATTACAATGTCTATCAAAAAAGACAAAAGGAATGTTTCTTTGTTCCAAACCTTTAAAATGATTGTAATTTTCAGTTTCCATAGAAATAGAAATTAAAACACCATCAACCCTATTAGCGACTAAAGTATTTATAATACTTTGCTCTCTTTCTAAACTTTCTAAAGACTGACAAATAATAACATTATAACCTTGTTTAAAAGCTGTTTCTTCTATGCCAGCAATAGCAGAAGAAAAAAAATGTCGAGATATTCTTGGAACAATCACACCTAATGTAAAAGTTTTGCTTTTACGTAAATTAGAAGCTAAATCATTTCTCTGATAACCTAACTCATTAGCTTTCTTAAGAATTTTGTCCTTAGTTTTTTCTGCAACTCTTGGGCTATTGTTTAATGCCCTAGAAACTGTAGAACTGTTTATTCCTAAAATCTCAGCAATATCATGTATTGTTACTTCCTTGTTGTCCATTTTAAATAAAAATGCTTCTTATTAGTTTGATTATAATTCAGCGATTTTGAACCTGAAGAATAATTTTATCTAAAGCAAATATAAAATTATTAAAATACAATCGATTGTATTTTGATGATAATTTATTACTTTTGTAATAAATTATCAAAAATAACTTTCATTTAAAATATAAATAGAATTATGAAAACAACTTACAGCACACGTTATGCAGCATCTCCTCAAGATGTAAAAAATTACGATACAGCAAGAATTAGAGAAGAGTTTTTAATTGATAATTTAATGGAACATGATAAAATTAATTTAACATATTCTCATTATGATCGTTTTATAACAGGAAGTGCAGTACCAACTTCATCAACTTTAAAATTAGAAACTATTGATGCTTTAAAATCTGAAAACTTTTTAGATAGAAGAGAATTAGGAATTATTAATGTTGGACAAAAAGGAAAAGTTATTGTTGATGGAACTGAATATGTTTTAGAACACAAAGAAGCTTTATATGTTGGACAAGGAAATAAAAATGTAGAATTTTCAAGTGAAGATGCTCAGAATCCTGCACTATTTTATTTAAATTCTACACCAGCACACAAAGCTTTTCCTACTAAAAAAATAGGTAGAAACGATGTTGAAACAATTGAATTAGGTTCTGCAGAAACAGCTAATGCAAGAACATTAAGAAAATACATTGTAAACTCTGTTGTAGATGTATGTCAATTACAAATGGGAATGACAACCTTAAAACAAGGAAGTTCTTGGAACACAATGCCAGCTCACGTGCATGATAGGCGAATGGAAGTTTATTTCTATTTTGAAGTTGCTGCAGATCAGGCAGTTTCTCATTTTATGGGCGAACCAACAGAAACAAGACATATTTGGATGGCAAATAACCAAGCTGTAATTTCTCCTCCTTGGTCTATTCACTCTGGTTCAGGTACAAGTAGTTACTCTTTTATTTGGGGAATGGCTGGTGAAAATTTAGATTATGGAGATATGGACCATTGTAAAATTAATGAATTAAGATAATCATCAAAAAACCAAAAATATGTCAATTAATTTATTTGATTTAACAGGAAAAGTAGCTTTAATTACTGGAGCAACTCATGGTCTTGGAATGGCAATGGCTAAAGGAATTGGAAAAGCTGGAGCTAAAATTGTAGTGAATGGGAATTCATCTCAAGAAAAACTAGACAACGCTGTTTTAGAATATAGAGCAGCAGGAATTGATGCTTATGGTTATCTTTTTAATGTAACAGATGAAAATGCAGTTCAAGAAAATATATCAAAAATTGAAGCTGAAATAGGGCCAATAGATATTTTGGTAAACAATGCAGGTATTATAAAAAGAACTCCTTTAGTTGATATGGAAGTTAAGGATTTTAAGGCTGTGATTGATGTTGATTTGGTAGCTCCTTTTATTGTTTCTAAGCATGTTGTAAAAGGAATGATTGCCAGAAAAAGCGGAAAAATTATAAACATTTGTTCTATGATGAGCGAATTAGGTAGAAATTCTGTTGGTGCTTATGCAGCTGCAAAAGGAGGTCTAAAAATGTTAACCCAAAACATGGCAACTGAATGGGCAAAATTTAATATCCAAACAAATGGAATTGGTCCTGGATATTTTGCAACAAGTCAAACAGAGCCTATTAGAATAGATGGTCATCCTTTTAATGATTTTATTGTAAGTAGAACTCCTGCAGGAAAATGGGGAGATCCTGATGATTTACAAGGAGCCGCAATTTTTTTAAGCTCTAATGCAAGTAATTTTGTAAACGGACAAGTGGTTTATGTTGATGGTGGTATTTTAGCAACCATTGGAAAACCTGCAAACGAAGATTAGAATTTAATAGGTATTAAATCAGTAAGCAATAGCAGTTTTTAGAAAACAGAAAATAAGTTTTAGTTTTCAGTAAAAAAAAGCATTTTAAACTTTGCGCTTTTGCGAAAACTTTATGCCTTTGCGTTTAAATATTTAAAAATTATCAACATGAAAACCTTAAAAAAACTTTTCTTTTTATCATTTGTCATCGTTTTATTCTCTTGCCAACAAAAAGAAAAAAATACAATAATTGTAGTTAAAAATTCTTTGGATTTTGAACGTTCTCAAGAAGTTGTAGAAATACAATTATCAGCTTTAAAAGCTGATGATTTTTCTAAAGTTGGAATAAAAGATGTAAAAACAGGAGTATTACAAGTTACACAATTAGTAGATGTTGATGGAGATGGAACTATGGATGAAATCTTATTTCAACCAAAAATAGCCTCAAATTCTGAAGTAAATTTTGAAATTGTAACCATTACTGAAGCAGAAAAACCAAAAGCACCAGAATTATGTTATTCTCGTTTTGTGCCAGAAAGAACAGATGATTATACATGGGAAAATGATAAAGTTGCATTCAGAGTTTATGGACCTGTTGCACAAAAAATGGTAGAAGATTCAATTCCTGGAGGAACTTTATCAAGTGGAGTAGATGCTTGGTTAAAAAGAGTAGAATATCCTATTATCAACAAATGGTATAAAGAAACTTTAGTGGATAAAACAGGAAGTTATCATGAAGATACAGGAGAAGGTTTAGATGATTTTCATGTAGGTATAAGTAGAGGAGTTGGTGGTATTGCTGTGAAAGTTGGTGAGGCATATCACATATCTAAAAACTATACAAAATGGAGAACTATTACAACAGGACCTTTAAGAACTAGCTTTTATTTAGAATTTGAAGATTGGGATGCTGCAGGAAATAAAATTACAGAATCAAAAACAATCAGCTTAGATTTAGGAAACAATTTTTCTAAATTCTCAACAAATATTACAGGAACAAATACAATTTCAGCAGGTTTAACTTTGCATGAAAAAGATGGTGAAGTTTCTGGAAATAACGAAAATGGCTGGGTAAGTTATTGGCAACCTCATGCAGACTCTGAATTAGGGTCTGCCATTGTTGCATCAAAAGAAACCTTTAAAGGCTTTGAAAAATATGATGTTGAAACTAAAGATATAAGTAATGCATATGCACATTTAAATGTGAAAAAAAATAAAGTAGTGTATTATGCTGGTTTTGGATGGAAAAAAAGTGGACAGTTTGCTTCTAAACAAGATTGGGAGAATTATTTAAACAGATTTTCTAAACAGATTAACAATCCATTAGAGGTAAGTTTTTAATAAATTTTCAAGAATTTAAATAAAAAGACCTCAACTAGTTAATATTTAATTAGTTGAGGTCTTTTTATTTTTTTTTTGTGGAGATTCCTAAAGTCAAAGTGTAAACTGCTTTACTTTTCATTATATCGTTAATCCCTTTGTTTGTTATTTTTTTTTCTTTTGTTATTGAATAAGGCTGAGGTGAATTTAAAAACGAATTCATTTATTGTCTTTTGTGATAAAGTGAATTAGATATTTTAGTATCAGTATGTTTTACTCTCTTAGGAATTTCTCTAGCTTCTTTTAACTTTTGATACAATTTTTATGTATTTACAAGCATGTTTTATAGGGTTTTTTAAAGCACTTTGTAATGAAGATGCATGTTATCTATAATGAAAAGATATGTCATGAAAATTTGGAATAACATTTGCAATATGATTTAAAACCTTACCTAAATTTTCCCCTTTCATAAGTGATTCCCTTTTTCTTTACAATTTTGTATAGGATTATTGTCAATAAAATTTTGCTTTTAAGTTTTCGGTGTTTTTTTCTAAAAAAAAAATAAAAAAAAATGATCTGCAAATTCAAAATATTTTGGTTTAAAACTCTAAAACTCTAAAACTCTAAAAACTTATAGGAACTGTCTAATTTACAGCTAAATAATAATCTCAAAAAACACTAAAAACCTTAGTTATTCCTATACTTCAACAATTTTATTAAAAATTTAATCTTTTGAAATTAGATTACTAAATCAGCTTTTGAACAAATTTACCCTCAACAAAGAACAATAAGCCGCTCTTTGTTGGAAGTACTATTTTTTAATTTTACTTAATATGTATTTCATGAATTCTAATTCTTTACGAATAGTTATATCTTTTTGTTTTTTATTTATTAGGATAGAATTTTATGGTAAAAATCCGAGTATTTTACATCAAAATTGGTTAGATACTATGCTTGGAAAAAAATATAAATCAAACTTTATCTAGAAATGAAATATCAGAAATCACATTACCTAAATTAGCAAAAGGAGTTTATATAGTGCAGTAAACATCAACATTAAACACATTTAAAAAGAAAATAATTTTAGGTTAATTCAAATAATTATGAAAAACAGAAAACTATATATTTCAAAAACACTTATAATAATTTTATGCTTGTTTTCCACTTTATTTATCAAGGCACAAAACCCAAGTACTTTATTCCAAAACTGGGTAGATGCCCAAACCAATAATACAACACCAACATTACCAACTTTTAGTTTTGCTGGGTATCATAATGGAGAAAAAGCTTTACCTATTTCATTTTCTCAACAAATATATAGTGTAATAGATTATGGTGCAGTTGCAAATGATAATATTTCTGATAAAGAAGCTATAAAAGCAACTATTGCTGCTGCAGAAGCAAACCCAAATGGAGGCATTGTTTTTTTTCCTCCAGGAAGATTTATTGTACATGATACAGCACCTGAAGTTGCTGGTGTTACTCCAGATATTTCTGATGAAGTTATTAGAATTTCAAAAAGCAACATCGTTTTAAAAGGAAGTGGTTCTGGTGTGAATGGCACAGAATTATACCAAAAAAGCCATACAACACATCCAGAAATGGATACTAAAGATTATTTATGTCCGTATTTATTTTTATTTTGGAATGGAGAAGATTCTCAAAATTCATTTATTACTGATGTTATAGGAGATTCAGACAGAGAATCATATACTGTTCAAGTTGCAAATACATCAAATATTTCTGTTGGGCAAAGAATAGAATTAATTGTAAATAATAATGATGCAGCTTTTGTAGCTGAAGAATTAGCACCGTTTTCAAAATCAGATTTTTATCAACCAAATAATTTAAAAATTGTAAATAATGGTGTTGAAGTTAGAGAAATACATAAAGTTGTAAGCAAAACAGCAAATTCAATTACCTTTAAAGAACCAATTCATAGAGCTGTAAATGCTACTTATGGTTGGAAAATAAATAATTTTAAAGCATTAGAAGAAGTTGGTATTCAAGATTTAAAATATACTGGGGGTTTTATTTGGAAACATTTACACCATCAAGCTCCACAAGAATTATTTCCTGGTGAGCCAAATAGTGGGCCAAATGCTTTTTTAAGTTCTTCAGGTTGGAGTGGTGTTCGATTTAATCATGTTGTAAATGGATGGATAACCAATGTGGAATTCTCTGCAATGTCTCAAGCTGCAATAATTTTATTTTCTGCAAATATTACTGCTTTAAATAATATTTATACAGGTAATCCTGGGCATAATTTTATCACTACTAACTCTTCAACTGGTTGTTTTTTAGGAAAAAATAGCGATCTTACTTCTGGAGTTTGGCATGGAAGTGGAGTAAATGGAAAATCTATTGGAAACGTACTTTGGAGAAATACACACCCACAAAATGGAAATTCTGGTATTGAAATGCACGCAAGCCAACCAAGATCTACATTAATTGATGCTTGTACTGGAGGAGTATTTTTTAATCAAGGAGGTGCATTACAATCATTACCAAATCATTTAAAAAATATGGTTTTATGGAATTTTGAAGGCGTTTCTTATCAAAATTCAAACGTAAAATCTTTTAGACCTAATAATGAAACTACTTATGCAAAATTTATTACTCCTATTATTTCTGGTTTAAAAGGATTTACAATGTCTTCGGAATCTAATCAATATCAAGTAAATGAATCTCCAGGAAAACACGTAGATGAAGAATCTTTATATGAAGCCCAATTAGAATACAGATTAGGTTTTTTACCCGATTGGATTTTTAATGAAACCAATAATCCATTTTACCCAATTTTTCATTATGAAGATTTTGGTACTTTAAATAGAGGGTATTCAGTTTATATTGTTTCTAACTCAGATAATCAAGATGAAGATCAAATATGGAAAAGGGTTAACGATATTCCAGATGCAGCAGATTCTAACAATCAATTTACAGTTACAAGACCTGATGATAGAATTCCTATAAGTAGTGAAAGAGATCAAAAAGCGTTGGCAATTGTAGGGACATCCTCTAATAAAAATTATAAAATGGAAGCTTGGGCTGTAATGCAAACTGTAGATCTTTCTGCGAATAACCAATATTTAAATGCTGATGATTCCTATAAATTTGTGAGCTTTTGGACAGAACAAAGATTCGCCAATGGAAATATTTCTAATTTAGAAGTGTATGTTTCTACAGATTATACAAATGATGTTGGTGCTGCAGATTGGTCGAATGTTACCTCTAATTTAAATCAAATTGCCACTTCTGGTCAAAACCCACAAACGTATATTGAATCTGTTTTAGATATTTCTGCCTACACAAGTAATACCTTTACATTGGCTTTTAAATACCAAAGTGACAATTCTGCACATTCTCAAACCAACAGAAATGGTACTTTTTATGTTTCTGATGTAAAGTATTTTACATCTAGTTCAAGTTTATCTACTGAAACATATACAAGAGATAATATTGCTAAAGTATATCCAAATCCGTTTTCGAATAACATTGAAATAACCAATTTACAAGCAAAATTTAAGAAAGCTATATTGTATGATTCTTTAGGTAGAATTGTAAGTTTTATAAATATTAATGGTTTAGAAAGGGCAAACTTAAAGACTTCTTTAAACAATAAAATTTCTTCTGGTATTTACTTTTTAAAGTTGATGGGAGATGATGTTTCTGAAGATTTTAAATTGATAAAAAAATAATTGTTATCATTTATAATGAGCGCAAAAAAAAGGGTTGCAATTATGCAGCTCTTTTCTAAACTTTATTTGTTGAATGCTAACTTCTAAAAGATTATTAATCATGTTCGCAAACAAATCTAAATAATACGTTTCCAGAGTTTGTTCGATATTAAATTGTCCGTTTTTTTATCTAAAAACAATACATTGAGCATCTTTACTAGAGTTCATTTTTTAATGCTCAAAAGCATCACTTAAATCTTTGGATTCAAAATCATGTTTATAAAACTTTTAAAAGTTTCGTTTCTAAATATTTTTTTTACAAATGATATTTTTATTATTTAAATATTTCTTCAGGATAAATTATCAGAAAATATGTCCATTATATTTAATTTACCAATCTCTTCCTTCTTTATATATCATGAATAAATTTAGATTAAATTTTGGGCTGCTATAAGAGGTTTACAAATAGCTGAAATTACAAATTAAGACTAGAAATTAAAGAAATAATGATTATTAAAACAGTTTTAACAGAGCGAAAATCTTCTTTGAGAGCAACAAAATAATTACTACATTTAAACTCATGTTTTTTTAAAAATTTATAACTCAAAAGTTTTAGATGAAAATTAAAAATCTTCTATTTTTTTTTACTTTAATAAGCGTTTTTTACACAGTTTCTGGTCAAGAAGAATTTAGTAAAAATCAATCCTTAAAATTTAAACAATATTCCTTAAATGAAGGATTGTCTCAAAGCTCTGTACTTTGCATTTTGCAGGATTCTAAAGGGTTTATTTGGTTTGGAACTAGAGATGGTTTAAATAAATACGATGGTCATACTTTTAAATCCTACAGATATAATTACAAAGATAAAAATAGTATTAGTAACAGTTTTATTAAAACTTTATTAGAAGATGAGAATGGTAATATTTGGATAGGAACAAACAATGGTTTAAACAAATACTTACCAAATGAAGATCATTTTGAAAGATTTACACAGACTGGTGAAGAGAATAGTTTAATAAACTATGAAATTTGGAGTTTAGCTTCTATAGAAAATTTTTTATGGATAGGAACCAATAACGGTTTAGAAAAAATGAATATAATCACTAATGCAATTGAGCACATTGGTTATAAAACTCAAACAAAAAAAACACTTCTAAAAAATCAAATACGTTCTTTATTTGTTACTTCGAATAATAATCTTTGGATTTGTAATAGAGAAAATATAATAATATACGATATTAAAAATAAGGAGGTTAAAGAAATATCATATCCAAGAACTCAAGTTAGGAATTCTACAAATAATTACAGTCCTATTATTTACGAAGATAAAAATAATACAATATGGTTAGGTTATAGGGATGGGTTAGCAACTTTTAATCAACAAAAAAAAGAGTTTGAACATTTTGAAATAGACGCAACAAATATTACTACAATTAATGATGAAGTAAGGACTATTCATCAAGATTATTTTGGAAATTTTTGGGTTGGTACTTATGTTGGTTTATATATTATCAACAAAGAAAAAACTGCTATAAATCTATATACGCATGATGAAAACAATGAGTTTAGTTTAAGTCAGAATTCTATTTATAGCATTATTGGAGATACTAAAGGAGATGTTTGGATTGGCACATATGCAGGTGGAGTAAATTATTATGATAGAAGTTTCGACCTTTTTAAAAACTATTTTGCTGGCTCCAATAATTACAAACTAAATTATAAAGTAATCAGCTCTATTGTAGAAGATGCAGATAATAATTTATGGATTGGTACAGAAGGAGGTGGACTTAATTTTTTAAATAAAAAAACAGGTGAATTCACCTATTATACTCATAATGAAAAAAATACTAAAAGCATAAGTACCAATAATATAAAATCAATTATTCAAACTACTGAAGGTAATTTTTGGATTGGTACGCATGATGGAGGCCTTAATTTTTTAAATCCTACTAAAAAACCTTTCGATTTTAAAAAATATAAAAATATTGCTAATGATACTTTAAGCTTAAGTAATAATAGAATTATTTCGTTATTAGAAGATTATAATAACAATATTTGGATTGGTACTTCTGGTAGTGGTTTAGATATGTTTGATGTAAAACAAAATAAGTTTTTTAGAATTGATGAAGCAACCAATATTGTGGGGCCTATTATTTACAGTATTTCAAAAACAAGCTCTAAAGATATTTTATTAATTTCTGGAAGTGAAGGTTTAGCGAAAATTAATGTAACCAATAAAAAACTAACTCCAATTATCTATAACAAGCAGCGTTCTACAAGAGAAAATGAAACCATAACACTTTGTGCATATGAGGATTTATTAAAAAATATTTGGATTGGTACAGAAGGAGATGGTTTATTCTATTATAATACAGAAAGTAAAGAAAGTATAAGGTATACAACAGAAAACGGATTGCCTAACCAAGTAATATATAGTATTTTACCTGATTCTTACAACAATATTTGGTTCAGTACAAACAAAGGTTTAAGTAGGTTTAGTTTAGAAACTCGTCAATTTAAAAACTTCGATATTTCTGATGGTTTGAGTAGTAACGAATTTAATTACAACTCTAGTATAGAACTACAAAACAAGGAATTAATGTTTGGGAGTTCTAATGGAATAGTGTTTTTTAATCCTAATAAAATTATAGAAAACTCTTTTATTCCTCCAGTTTTTATAACCTCAATTTTGGTAAATAACAAGCCTTACTTAACAGGTTCACTTATAAATAAAGATATTACACTTACACACAATCAAAATGTATTTAGTTTCGATTTTATAGCATTAAGTTATTCTCAATCAGACAAAAATGAGTATGCTTTTATGTTAGAAGGTTTTGATAAGGGTTGGAATTATATTGGCAATAAAAAATCGGCAACCTACACAAATTTAGATGCTGGCAATTATACCTTTAAAGTAAAAGCTTCTAATAATGATGGTTTGTGGAATGAAAATGGGCAAAGTATTAACGTGAAAATTTCACCTCCTTTTTGGCAGACTTGGTGGGCATATCTTATCTATACATTTATAATTATTGGTATTTTACTATTGATGAGAAGGTATAGTATTCTAAGAATTCATGAAAAGAACGAACTAAAACAAGAGCGTTTAGAAAAAGAAAAAATTGAAGAAATTAACAGATTAAAACTAAAACTTTTTACAAATATTTCTCATGATTTTAGAACACCATTAACCTTAATTATTGGGCCTTTGGAAAGAATGCTAAAAAATAAAGAAGGAAGTAGCTATGTGCAAAAACAGCATGAAACTATGTATAGAAATGCAAGTGTTTTATTGCAATTAATTAACCAATTATTAGATTTTAGAAAAAGTGAAACTGGTAAACTAAAACTAAAGGCTTCTAAAAATAACATTGTTCTATTTACAGAAAATATAAAAAAATCATTTGATGAACTCGCTAATTATCGAGAGATTGATTACAGTTTTAAAGCAACAGAAGAGGTTATTGATATTTGGTTTGATATTGTGAATCTTAAAAAAGTAATTTTCAACTTACTATCAAATGCTTTTAAATTCACTAAAAATAACGGTAAAATTAAAATAAGAATATCAACTACAGAAAATGATAAAAAAGCAGGGAAATTTGTAAAAATTGAAATAAAAGATGATGGAAAAGGAATGCCAAAAAAGAACTTAAAATTTATTTTTGATCGTTTTTATCAAATAGAAAGAGAAGAAAATTCACGATCAGGAACTGGAACTGGTATTGGTTTGGCATTAGCAAAAAGTGTTGTAAAACTTCATAATGGTTTTATTAAAGTAAAAAGTAAAGAAGAGGAAGGCACATCATTCGTAATATTGTTGCCTTTTGGAGATAGCCATTTAACAAAAGATCAAATAATTAATACAACTAACGAGATTGATAATATAGATTTTTATGAGAACAAATCCTTACAATATGCTCAAAAGGATTTAGAAAGTATTATTACAAAAACATTAGATGTAGATCCAGATTTACCAACATTATTATTGGTAGAAGATAATACAGAAGTAAGAAATTTTATAAAACAAATATTTGAGGAAAATCATAATATTTTAGAAGCGGAAAATGGCGAAATTGCCTTAGAAATTGCAAAAAATAATACTGTAGATTTAATTATTAGTGACGTTATGATGCCAGTTATGAGTGGTATAGAACTCTGTGATAAAATAAAAACAGATGTTATTACAAGTCATATACCTGTGCTTTTACTAACTGCAAAAACATCTCAAGAATCTCAAAAAGAAGGGTATAAAACTGGTGCAGATGCTTATATTTTAAAGCCTTTTGATGCCTCTATTCTAGAGCAAAAAGTAAAGAACCTTTTAAAAACGAGACAAAATCTAATTAAAAAATTTAAAAAGGATATTATTTTAGAACCTAAAGAATTAGATATAACTTCTGCAGACGAAATATTCTTAAAGAAAAGTATAGAAATTATAGAAAGAAACATCAATAATCCAGAGTTTACCATCAAAGATTTTATAGATGAAATTGGCATGAGTAGATCTGCATTGTATAGAAAATTAAAAGCATTAACTGGGCAATCTATAATTGGTTTTATAAAATCGATTAAATTAAAACGAGCAGCTCAATTAATAGCACAATCTCAATTAACAATTTCAGAAATAGCTTTTGATCTTGGTTTTAATGATTTAAAACATTTTAGAAAATCTTTCAAAAAAATGTTTAATGAGCTTCCTTCTCAATATCGAATAAAGAATTCTAAAGAGTAAATATTCATATTTTTAGTGAGCAAAAAATAACCCTGCCAAATATTCTACTTTAACACCTTACCTTTAAAACAGTAGTGTTTTTTATTGTAAAGAACAATAAACCCCATTTCAAAGAGCTTTAAGCCCCCCTTTATTATCTTAAATCTATGTTAATTTTACCATATAATTTAAACAAAAAAATAATGATGAAACATCACATTAACTCATTTTTTAAAAAAACTAAAATAGATAAGAGCCTGTTTCTTTTTCTGTTTTTTGTTTTAATGAGCACACTAAATACACAAGCTCAAACAAAAATAATTACTGGTATTGTTAAAGATGAAATAGGTTCGCCACTACCAGGAGTTTCTGTATCTGAAACAGGAACTTTAAATGGTGTTTCTACTGATTTTGATGGTAAATATTCTATTAATACAAAAGTAGGGTCTACTTTAACATTTGGTTATTTAGGATATAAATCTATAGTTAAAACTGTTGGTAAAGAAAATATTATAAATGTAACATTAAACCCAGATATAGAAAATTTAGATGAAATTGTTGTTATTGGTTATGGTTCTGTTCAAAAGAAAGATCTAACAGGTTCTGTAGCAATTGTAAATATGGAAAAACTTACAGAAGCACCAGTTGTAAGTTTCGACAAAGCTTTAGCAGGTAGAGTTGCTGGTGTGCAAGTAAGTGGTGGTAGTGGAGAACCAGGAACTGGTGGAGATATTGTAATTAGAGGTGGTAACACTATTAATGGCGATAATTCTCCTTTGTATGTTTTAGATGGGTTTATTGTAGAGAATTTTAATCCAAATCTTATAGATCCATCAGACATTGAATCTATGAGTGTTTTAAAAGATGCTTCTGCAACTGCAATTTATGGAGTTCGTGGTGCAAATGGTGTTATTATTATAACTACAAAGAGAGCAAAAGTAGGTGTTACTAAAGTTACCTACGAAGCAAGACTTGATTTTAAAGAAGTTGCTAAAAAATTAGAAGTTCTTGGAGCTTATGATTTTTTAGAATTAGCTTTAGATATTAATGAAGCAAGCGCAACTTCTAGGTATCTTTCTGTATTTGACCCAGTTACCTTAGTAAGTAATCAAGTAGGTACTTTAGAAGATTATAGAAATGAACCTTCTAAAAACTGGCAAGATGAAGGTTTTAGAGCTGCTTTTACGCAATCTCACAAAATAAATATTTCAAGTGGTGGAGAAAAAACAAGATTTAACGCTTCTCTAAATACTTTACAAGATGAAGGTTCTTTGTTAAACACAAATTTTGATAGAATAAATGGACGGATAAATTTAAACCATAAATTAACTGATAATTTAGAAGCTAGAATAGATGTCTTATATTCAAAATATCAAAGAAATGGTATAGATACTCAAGGAAACTCAGCTTATTCATTTATGAGAAACCTGATTACCTACAATCCTATCGCAAATAAGTTTATAGATTTTGGAGACAGAAATCCTTTAGATGGTATTAGTGATGAATTTGATTTAATAAACATTGTAAGCTGGCACCCAATTGTATCCTTAAATAATGAATATAGAAGAATAGATAATGATCAATTTATAGCAAATTTAGGATTAAAATATAATGTGACACCAAACATTACTTTAGAATCTAAAGTAAGTTTTAATAATCAATTCAGAAAATTAGAATTATTTAATAATAGTAAAACAGTATATGGAAGAATTGTCAACAAAATTGATGGTATTAATGGTAGCATAGATCACAGAAGGTGGAATAACATTAATAATATAAATACAATTACTTATAAAAAAAGAATTAATAAACACTCTTTTGATGGTTTACTGGGAGTAACATTAAATACTAGACAACAATACAGAACGTATGCAAGGTATATAGACATACCACAATATTTAGAAGATTTAGGAATTAATGGTATTGATGGAGGTACAATTGATGGTGCTGATGACGTAAATGGTTTGATAGATGAATCAAAAGTATTTTCTTTATTAGGTAGATTTAATTATAATTATGATGGTAAATACTTATTTACAGCTTCTTTAAGAAGAGATGCTTCTTCAATTTTTCCAGCCAATAATAGAGTAGGTTATTTTCCTTCTGCTGCAGTTTCTTGGAATGCGCACAAAGAAAGTTTTATAAAAGATATGAATTTCTTTTCTCAATTAAAATTTAAAGCAGGTTATGGACAAACAGGTAATGATAGAATTCCAAGAACTGCACGATTTAATTTTTTAACAGACCAAGATGCTTCTTATTTCTTTAATGGGCAAACAGTTCAAGGGCAAATTCCACCTTCTTTGGGTGCAAATCCAAATTTATTTTGGGAGGTAACAGAGCAATTAAATTTAGGTGTAGATGTAGGTCTTTTTGATGGTAGAATGTCTTTAGCTATAGAAGCATACCAAAAAGATACAAAAGATTTATTAATTAATGCAGACGCTGCTCCTTCACAAACGGTTACAAACGTATACTTAAATACAGGACATGTAAGAAATAGAGGTTTAGAAATAACATTAAGCAGTACAAATATAAATACAAAAGATTTTAGTTGGACGTCAGATTTCAACATATCATTTAATAGAAATACGGTTGAATCTTTACCAGAAGGAAAACCAATTTTTGGAAAGCCAAATTACTACCAAAGGTTAAGTACAAATCAATTTTTAGTAGAAGAAGGACAACCTTTAGGAAATATGTATGGTTATATTTCTGATGGTGTATATCAAATTAGCGATTTCGAAAATTATGACGCTACAGCAACAACACATACTTTATTGCAAGGACAGCCAAGTTATAGAAGTCATCAACCAGGAGATGAAAAATATAAAGATTTAAATGGAGATGGACAAATAACAGCTGCAGATAAAACAATAATTGGCAATGGCTTACCAGCTCATTTTGGGGGTTTCACAAATACATTTAGATATAAAAACTTTGAGTTAAGTACATTTTTACAATGGTCTTATGGTAATGATGTTTTAAATGCAAACAGATTAGTTTTTGAAAACATGTCTGTGTCAAATCAAAACCAGTTAGCAACTACTTTAAATAGATGGACACCAGAAAATCAAAATACAACAATGCACAGAGCTTTAGGACAAGGTTTCGAAGATATTTCATCTAGAATTGTAGAAGATGGTTCTTATTTAAGATTAAAAACGGTAAACTTCTCATATAATTTCTCAAAAGAAATATTAGAAAAATTTAGAGTAAATAATTTAAAAGTATTTTTCGCTGCTCAAAACTTATTAACTTTTACTAGTTATAGTGGTTTTGATCCAGATGTATCCGTAGTTAATTCTTTAATTATGCCAGGAGTAGATTATTCAGCTTATCCAATTCATAAAATTATGAGTTTAGGTATTAATGTTTCATTTTAAAAAGTAAAGTCATGAAAATAAAATCAATATATATACTATTCTTTACAGCTCTTGTTTTTTTAAGCTGTGATGATCAATTAGAAATTCCGATTGTAGATAATATAACATCAGAAAACTTGTACAATACAGAAGCTGGTGCACTTGCAGGTTTAGCAGGTGCTTATAGTAGAATTGTTTCTGTATATAGAGAATCAATAATTAATGCACAATATCCAACCAATTTTACAGATGAAGGACATTATAACAGAAATGGTTTAAGAAGTATTTTAAAAAATAACTTTACAGCAGCAGAACCAGATTTAAATAATATTTGGAGTACTTATTACCAAGGAATTGGAGCAACTAACTCATTAATTGAAGGGTTAAAAAACTCACCTTTAGAAGATGATATTAAACAAGAGTTTTTAGCAGAAGCATATTTTGTAAGAGCTTTTTTATTTTTTGATATTCAAAAAGCTTTTGGTGGTGTAGAAGGTATTCCAATGCCTTTAGATATTTCAAAAGAATTGTTACCAAGAACAGCAGGAATTGATGTGTTTAAACAAATTGTTGCAGATTTAGAATTAGCAGAAGCTGGCCTACCAACAGCACAAGAAAGTGTGTCAGGAAGAGCAAGTAAAGCATCTGCAAGAGGACTTATAACAAGAGCCTATTTATATATGGCAAGTAACCCTTTTAATGAAGCTGGGGCTTATGAAAAAGCAAAAGAATGGAGTCTTAAAATTATAAATGATGGTTATCATAATTTAAACCCAAGCTATGAAGATGTTTTTAATCAATTAGCAATGGGTAACTACGAAAAACAAGAAATGTTATTTCAGGTTGGTTTTTCATTTGCAAATCTAGATGCTAATCAATCTTCAAAACTAGGCTCTGCATTTGGTATTAGATATGATGATGAATTATGTGGAGGTAAAGGTTTTGCACTTACATTTGCTACAATATCACTTATTCAAAAATACAGATCAGATTCAGATGACGAAAGAGGTTTATGGAATACAGCTCCTTACTATGGAAGAAGAAATGATAATTGTCAATTAAGCACAATTACAAGTCAATTTATGTATCCAGCATCTAAATATCGCAGAGCATTAGAGCCAAATAATACAAACTCAAGTTATGGTCCTCATCATTGGCCAGTATTACGTTTCTCAGATATACTGTTAATGTATGCAGAAGCAGAAAATAAATTAAATCCAGGTTCTGCAGATGCTTTAAGTGCATTGAATCGTGTAAGAAATAGAGCAAAAGCAACACCATTAAATACAATTAATGAAGAAACTATTCAAAACGAAAGGTTATTAGAATTATGTTTTGAAGGGCAAAGAAAATATGATTTGGTAAGATGGGGCATTTTAGCACAAAAAGTAAATGAAACCAAAAATAGTATGGAAACATTAGGAGCAAGCACAAATTTTGTAAATGATGATTGGACTTCTTATGGAGAACCAAATTTAGGACCAGATGGTATTCCAGAAAGTGGTGATGAACCTGTAAATCGAAATATTAGAAATAATATGATGAATACCAATTTTAACTATTTTGATGGTTACAACGATTTTCAAGCAAGTAAAAACTATATACTTCCAATACCCGAACAAGAATTAGGGGTTAATTTAAACATTAAACAAACTACTGGTTGGTAAAAAAGTATTATAAATCTAAAACATATATACAATGAAAAAGTTTAAATATTTAATAGCAACACTTCTTTTATTTACAATGATATTTCAAAGTTGTAGTAATCTTGAAGAAGTAGAAACGCCTAATTTTAATGTTGAATTTAATAGAACAGCAAAAGTTGGAGAACCTGTAGAATTTACTGTAGCCAATGCTCCAGATTTTCTTAATTTTTTTGCTGGTGATTTCGAAAGAAAATATATCAATAGAAATAGAACAAATGCAGATGGTGTAGTTACGATGTCATTTTTAAATTCTCAAAAATGGGGATTAGGCACAAATGCACAGGGTACATTTTCTGTTTGGTATTCTAAAGATTATGATGGTTCTGGAGAAGCAACTTCTGTAAACAGTGCAACTTGGGTAGATATTTCTAACAGATTTAACATCTCAACATTATATGATTTTACTTTTCAAAACTCTGGTGATGTAGATATCACAGATTTAGCAGATGGAAATCCAATTTATTTTGGATTCAAATATTTTTCTGATAACACAACAGATAGAGGAGCAGAATGGTATTTTGATGATTTAAACATTAAAATGGATGTAGAAGGAGCACCTGCGCCTTTAACAGTTGCTACAGAAAATAACCCAGGTTTTAAGCCTGTAGATGTACAAGGTATAGAAAGTGCATGGAATGGAGCAAAGTGGTATTTTGATACAGCTAAAGGTGTAGATGGAATTTGGAGAATGAGAGGAAATAGCCATAAAATAGTTAATGAAGATTGGTTAATAACAAACCCAATTAATTTAACTAAAGTTGCTCCAGATAAAGGAGTCCCATTAAAAACATATTCAGAAAAATTAGAAACCTTTTCTCATACGTATACAAAATCAGGAATTTATACAATAACCTTTGTTGGTAATAATACCACTGTACATGGAAATGAAGAATCTATAAAAGAATATACTATAGAAGTAGAATAATAAAAGTTTAAAATCAATAATTACACTAAACGTTTAAATTATAGGTGTTTAGTGTTTTTTTGTTAAAAAAACACCCCCTTAAAGAATGATAGTCCCCCTTTTTTTAAAGAGTTTTAAACCTAATTTTACAAACAAATAGATTATAAATCAATTTAAAAATAACTTATGATGAAAAAAATTACTTTAAAAATAGTATTATTTTTAACCTTCGGTCTAGTTTCGTTTGCTGTTAGTGCACAAACTTTTTACTATGAAGATTTTAGGTATGAAAATACTGGAAGAGGTTTTACTGTGCAACATGTTAATTTAGGAGGTCAATCTGCAAGTCAAGTAGGTAGGAGAGTTAGTGATATTGTAGACGCAACAGATTCTAATCCAGTTTTTGATGAAAGCTCAAGATTAGCAGACAGAATACCTTCTAGCGTAACTAGAGAGCAAAGAACAATTGCTTTTACAAATACAAGTGGTGCAGCACCAAACTTAGTAAATTATGAAATTGAAGCTTGGGCTTTAATGACAAACCAAGATCTTTCTACAACAAATGGAGCAAAAGTTACTTTTTGGACGCAGCAAAGGTTTGTAGTTGGTGCAGGTTCTAAATTAGAAATTTTAGTATCTGAAAACTATACACATGGAGCAGGAAATGGTGCTTACACAGATTCACCTCCAAGTGCAGCAACTTGGATAAACGAAACAGCTAATATTTCTGGAAATATAGCAACTGCAGATGTCTCTTCTCAAACATATGTTAGTGGCGAATTAGATTTGTCTGCTTATACTGGAACTTCTGTAACAGTTGCTTTTAGAGTAGTTACCACTAATACAGCATATGAAGCAGATGTTACACAACATGGTACTTTTTATATTTCTGATGTACATTTTGATGCTTCAAGAGAAGATATAGCAAATGGTGCATTTACTGCTTTAAATACAAGCTCAAGTGGACAAACAGGTGTTTTTAATACGCCAAGTGCTTCAATTGCAGATTCAAATTTCTCTAATACTAGCAAATGGGCAGATATTTTTACAAGTCAAACAGCAGTGCCAAGATTAGCTAATGGTGTTACTATTCCTGTTAATGAAGGTTATAAATTTGAAATAGCAGATAAATATAACCCAGCAGCAATCTCAGAAGTAAGCTACACCTTAGCAAATGCAACTTCTAACAAAGGGGCCTTTAATGGTGAAGCAAAACAATCTATTTGGAAAGTTCAAGGAAGTAACAATGATTCTACTTGGGACGATTTATCTGAAGAAAGAGGAATGTTTAGCACCAATAGTGGAACATCTGCATATTCATTTCCTTTAACAACAACAAAAGCATATAGATATTATCGATTTGTATTAGCTGAAGCTTGGACACCAAATCAAAATTTTACAGCATTATTAGAGTTAAATTTTACAGTTGATAACACAGTTTTATCAACAGAAAATAACATATTATACAATTCTTTTTCTGTATACCCTAATCCTAGTAATAATATCATTAACATTTCTAACACAAACATTAATGTAAAAAATGTAAAATTGATAGATGTTACAGGTAAAGCAGTTTATTACAGATCTAATTCAAAAACTATAAATGTGAGCAATTTTGCAAAAGGATTGTATATTTTAAAAATAGAATCTAAAGAAGGAAATGTATTTAGTAAAAAAGTTATTATTAACTAATTCTAGTTTCTAAAAGAATTAAAAAAGCACTAAATCTTTTAAAGATTTGGTGCTTTTTTAATTAGAACCAATTGCGAAGCCTTAAATAAAATTATAAAACTATATTTTGACTAAAAAACTCCCTAATAATGGACTTGAACACCTCTAAAAATCTAGGGTTCATTCTATATTTTTGTTAAAGAGAATAAATTTAATAATCTATAATTAAATAAATAAACATGCGTAATTATCTTCTTCTTTTCGTTCTTTTTATGAGTATTGTTAGTTGCAATAATTCAAAGAAAAAAGATGCTGTTGCTGATACAAATCAAACAGAACAAAAAATTGATTTACAAAAACTTATAAACGATTGCGAAAATCAACTAGAAATTGCAGTTCCTAAATTGACAGATTTATCTAAGCATCCAAGATTAATTGATGCTGATAAAAAAGAATGGAAGCAAGTAAGTAATGACAAATTAATATGGACCTCTGGTTTTTATCCAGGTATTTTATGGTATGCGTATGATGTTACTAAAAATGAAAAATGGAAAGAAGAAGCAATAAAAAGAACTGAAATTTTTGAAGATTTTAAAAACATAACTGAACATCATGATATTGGTTTTATGATGTTTCCTGCCTATGGAAAAGGGTATGAAATTGGTGAAAAAGAAGAATATAAAGATATTTTACTAACATCAGCAAATTCTTTGGCATCAAGATTTAACCCAAATGTTGGAACTATAAAATCTTGGTCTAATAAAATGCACCCTCGTTGGAAAGAACATATTACTATTATTGATAATATGTTAAATTTAGAATTACTTTTTTGGGCAGCTAAAAATGGTGGAGATTCTAAACTTTATGACATAGCTGTAAAACACGCAGAAACTACTATGGAAAATCACTTTAGAGAAGATTTAACTTCGTGGCATGTTATAGAATACGATTCTATAAACGGAAAAGTATTAAATCATCATACAAAGCAAGGTTTTGCAGACGATAGCAGATGGTCTCGTGGACAAGCTTGGGGAGTTTATGGGTATACAATGGTTTATAAAGAAACCAAAGATAAAAAGTTTTTAGATTTTGCTCAAAAAATTACTGACAAATATTTAGATTTATTACCAGAAGATATGGTTCCTGCTTGGGATTTTGACGTCCAAAATGATCCAAAAGAAGAAAAAGATGCTTCTGCAGCAGCAGTTGTTGCAGCAGCATTGTTAGATTTAAGTACGTTTGTAGAAAATAAAGAAGACCAAGAACGTTATTACAACGCTGCTATTAAAATGCTAGCGTCTTTAGGTTCAGAAAATTATTCTGGAGTTGGTAAAGCAGATTCTTTTTTATTGCATTCTACTGGTGCAAAATCTTTAGGGCATGAAATTGACGTGGCTTTGATTTATGCTGATTATTATTACATAGAAGCTTTATCAAGATTAAAAAAAATGCAAGCTAAAAAATAATATTATAATCAAAAATGAATAATTTTAAGATTTTATCATTTATTTTAATTTCAATGTTGATGATTTCTTGTCAATCGAAATTAGCTACCCCAAAAACAAAAGTAGAGAAACCAAACATCTTATTTATTTTTCCAGATCAGTTTAGAAACGCTGCAATTGGCATTAATAATCAAGATCCTGTATTAACACCTAATTTAGATAAATTAGGAAAAGAGGGAATGGTCATTTCAAATGCAATTAGTAATTATCCTTTATGCAGTCCTTACAGAGGGATGCTAATGACTGGTAAATTACCTTATAATAATCAAGTTTTAAGTAATAGTAATTCAAAAAGATATAAATACAATAATTCTTGGCAAAAAGAAGATGTTAGTATTTCTGATGTCTTAGTGAAAAATGGCTACGATGCAGGTTATGTAGGGAAATTACATTTAAGATCTCCCAAACCAATTGAAGGAAAAGATTCCGTTATTTGGGATGCTTATCAACCAAAAGAATTACGACATGGTTTTAATTTTTGGTATGCTTATGGCACTTTTGATGAGCATAACAACCCTCATTATTGGATAAATGATGCTAAAGAAAAAGAATTTACAGAAGTAAATGAATGGTCTGCAAAACATGAAGCAGATGTTATTATCAATTATATTAAAAATCCATCAACAGAAACAAGAAATGGAAACAAACCTTTTGCGCTGTTTTGGTCTGTGAATCCACCTCATCCACCTTATCAATATGTTCCAGAAAAATATTTAACAGATTACAAAGAAAAATCTTTAGATGAACTTTTGGTAAGAGAAAATGTTGCTTTAGATTCGGATGCTTCTGAATTGGCTTTTCATGCTGGTGCTACAAGAAAAAGAATCCATTTAGCAAAAAATCATATCAAAAATTATTTTGCAATGGTTACTGGTGTCGATGAACAAATTGGACGAGTTTTAAAAACATTAAAAGATGAAGGTTTAGAAGAAAATACCATTGTTGTAATTACTTCAGATCATGGAGAAATGATGGGAAGCCATGGGTTAATGTCTAAAAATGTTTGGTTTGAAGAAGCTATAAATGTCCCTTTTATTATAAAATGGCCAAAAAAAATTAACCCCAATCAAAAAAGCGATTTAATTGTTAGTGTAACTGATGTTATGCCCACACTTTTAAATTTAGTTGATGCAACTGCTGGAATTCCTACAAATTTAGACGGTAAAGATTTATCATCTATAATTACTGATAATAAAGGAGATAAACCAACGTCTGCTTTATATTATTTTATATTAGAAGGCCAACCTGCTTCTGGTCATAGAGGAATTAGAACACATAAAAATACGTATGTAATTACTATAGATAATAAAAATATAGAACGTAAGTTTTTGTACGATAATGAGAATGATCCGTATCAAAAGACTAATTTAATTGGGAAAAATGTTTTATCAGAAGAAAAATTACACGCAGAATTATTAAAAAATTTAGAAGAGAAAAAAGATCCTTGGTTAACTGCATATCAAAATAGAAAATAAAATAATGAACACTTTTAACAACTTCTTAAAGAAATTTACAGTGCTAATTAGTTTCTGTATGTTCCTGTTTTGTATCAGTTGTAAAAAAGATAATTATACAGCTACAGATTTTAAAAGTAATTTTAGCAAAAAGGAAACTCTTGCAATTTCAGATTTAGAATATTGGTCTGATAATGCAAAAGAATGGCAAATTACAAACAACAGAATTGAGTGTTTAGTAAGTAATGAAAATAGAAAAATACATTTAAAAACTAGACAATTAGGAACTAAGGTAGGAAATTTAGAAATGACAGTTCGTCTTGGTTTTTTTAATAAAAATATTTCAAATCTAAATAAAAATTGGGCAGGATTTCATATTGGCAACAATAACCATTTTTCTAAGAACGATAATATAATTAAAAAAAAGGGCATTAATATTGGTATGAGTACAAATGGATCTTTATTTATAGGAACTCCAAGTCCAAATCATAAAAATTCGAGTGTTATTAATGCTTTGAAAAATGGTGTAGATTTAAAGATTTCAATTGCAAATAATAACAATACTTACACAATAGATTTTGCTGTTTTAGAAATAAATTCAGGGAAAATATTAAGTAGAATTTCTAAAAGAGATGTTGCTCCAGAACAAATTATTGGAGACTTAGCTTTAATAAGTAGTTTCGAAAATGTAGATTTAAATAATACGAATAACAATAGAAGTGTTTGGTTTAAAGATTGGGAAATTAAAGGCACAAAAGTTACCATCCTTAACCAATAGTAAGAAAAAAGAATATTCTATAAAAATAAATAATTATGATTCATAAAATAAAAGCACTTACATTTTTAGCTATTTTCCCTGTATTTTTTGGATACTCGCAAAATAAACCAGCTGTAGAGTCTTTTGAAAATGATGATGTTTTAAGTAAATATAAAGCAGAAAACAGTGTTGTTGTAACAAGTGAAGATCATTATAAGTTTGGAAGCAAATCCTTAAAATGGACTTGGACAGATGCTGCATCTCTAAAAACATCTAACTTTAAAATTTTAACTTTAGAAGAAAGTCCTTTGGCTTATGGCGCATTTTTTCCTGCGAGTCCAACTTTACAAATGGATTTGTATAACGAAAATCCGTCCAATGAAAAAATTACCATTTCTTATGAAAATAATGGTAAAAAAGAAGTTTTTTTTGATGTTCCCTTAAACTTTAGAGGCTGGCGAACTATTTGGGTTCCTTTTTATGAAATGCAAGGAAGTGCTCCTAAAAACAGAACACAAGTAAACTACGATTCCTTTAAAATCTCTACAACATCTAAAAGCGGAACACTTTATTTTGATGATATTATTTTTTCTCAATATCAAGATGATAGGCATCAATATCCTGACGAAGTTGTGCCTTTTATAAAATCTGATTTAAAGTTATCAGAAGATCATTGGTTGCCTTTAATAGAAAATTATGACAGAATTAAGAATCTAAAACCTGGGCCAATTTCTGTTGCAACAAAAATCGATTTAAAGAAATTTGAGCAATTAATTGATGCAGATTTAGTAATTCCTAAAAGATATAAAGTATACATTAATTCATTAAAAGAAGATTTTAATAAATTAGAAATAAATGATAATGGTAAAACAATTACAGGACCACCACTAACATTTAAAAGAGAACAATCTTTCTATGATAAAGAACAGCAAGGAGATAATAAGTTTAATGATGTTGCTGATTTAGGTAAGGTTATGAAAAAGTTAGCCAACTTTCGTGAGCGTGCAAACGATTCTGAAAGAGCAGAAATAGAAAGAATGTTTTTATTGGGAACAAAATATTTTCTAGATCAAGGCTGGGTTGCAGGTTCTAATGGAGGTACAAGACATCATATTGGATATAATGTTAGAGAAATCGCAGATGCTTTTTTTGTAATGCGTGGTTTTTTATATCAAAATGGATTGTTAGAAGAAGTTGGTAGCAGTTTACATTGGTTGTTTAATTTAGGAATTGTACTAGATAACCCTGAAAACTTTCATGTAAATATCGATTATTTAAACACACAAGCCTATTACCACTTAAAGCTTATTTTCTTATTTGAAAAACAAGAAAAACAAGCAGCTGTTTTAAGTGCATATTCAAATTATATGTCAATTATTTTGGGGCAACAAAAAGAAGAATGGGGTTTTAAAGTAGATGGTACAGCTTGGCATCATAATGGACATTATCCTGCTTATGGAATTGGCGCTTTTACCAACACCCCAAAAGTTATAAATACTTTAGCTAGAACACGTTTTAGAGTGGGAACTAAAGGACATGCAAACTTTAGAAACGCATTTTTATCAGCAAGAATTTATAGCAATAAGTTCGATTGGGGTTTTGGAAATGCAGGACGTCATCCTTTAGAAGGAAATAGTATTGAATCTTTAAAGGATGAATATTTGCTAATGGCTAGAGCTGGAGACCCAACAGGAAAAAACGAAATTGACAAAGAAGTTGCAGCAGCTTATTTAAGACTTTGGGGAGATGAAGACATTTTTAATACTTCTTTATTTACACAAATGAATGGCATTCAAAAAGAAGATGTTTCTGGTTTTTATACTTTTCCTTATGCAGCTACTGCTGTAAAAAGGCAAAAAGATTGGACAGCTTTAATTAAAGGTTATAGTAAATATGTTTGGGCATCAGAAATTTATGTTGATGAAAATAGATATGGAAGATATCCTGCAAATGGAACCATACAATTACTAAATAACGAAGGCGAAAAAGGAAGTGGTTTTCAGCAAGAAGGTTGGGATTGGAATATGTATCCTGGAGCCACAGTAATCTATTTACCTTTAAAAGAATTAGAACCAAAAACGGAACTAATAATGTTTCGTTCTGGTGAATCTTTTGCAGGAACAGCAACTTTAGGTAATGATGGTGTTTTTGGAATGATTTTAAACGAAGGAAAAGGTTCTAATGCAGATGGTAGAGAAGTAAATGTTGGTTACCCAGGAAAATTACGAGCAAAAAAATCGGTCTTTTCTTTTGGGGATAAATTAATTTGTATTGGTACAGATATTTCTAGCATTGATGATAAAAATCTTACGCAAACCAATTTATTTCAAACGTTTTTGAAAGATAAAAAAGATTTAATTTATATTCCAAAAGATGAAATAAAAAAATTTCCTTATAAAGGTGAATTGTCAAAAAATACAGAAACAAAAAATTGGATTATAGATCCTTATGGAAATGGCTATCATATTTTATCTGATGATGTTATTCATTTTAAAAAGGAGCAACAACAATCTTATCACAACAAATACTCTATCAATACAGGGAAGATGAACGCTAAAGGAAAAGGTGCAAAGGAAACCGAAGGGAATTATGCTTCTGCATGGATTAGTCATGGTTTAGCTCCAAAAAACGCGAATTATCAATATGTAATTTATCCTTTTAATAATGAAGATGCTATTAAGAATTTTGATAAAAAAATAAAAGATAAAACATACTCAATTTTAAGAGCAGATAGTATTGCACACATTGTAAAAGACGATAAAACAAACACAACAGGATATGTAGTTTTTGAAACTCAAACAGATTTGAATAATGGAATTTTAAAATCGGTTTCTAAGCCAACATTATTAATGGCAAAAGCTGAAAGTAAAAACAAAACAATATTAAGTGTTGTGCAACCAGATTTAAATTTTGAAGCCATAAAAAACAATAGATATATCAATTTTAGTAGACCTGTAAAATTTAATATTACTTTAAGTGGGAAATGGTCTACAGCAATTACTAAAAATGTACTCTCTGTAGATCGTGCTTCTGGAAATACTATAATTTCTTTAGAGTTGATAGATGGTTTATCTCACGAGATTGAGTTAATTAAAATGTAGTGTATTTATTACCAAGATTTCATAGGTTTTAAAAACTTGTGAAGTCTACTTTTTTAAATAACCAAATCTTAGTGAAATTATCAATAGAAGTATTCATAGCTCAAACCATAGACCTTTAAAAGTTTTATTTATTTTCTGTAAATTTTACAACGCAGTTAATCTAGATGCAAAAAAGCAACTTATTATAAAATTGCGATAATATTGGAAGAATTATCTAATCAAATAAAATTACATATAAGTCCAATAAAATAGATGTTGAATTTTTACCAAAAGGCATTTGTTTTTTT
>TARA_R110002049_G_scaffold231127_1_pt1 | contig 26808 bp, 32 predicted proteins | sample TARA_R110002049 | Tara Oceans TARA_R110002049 (sample SAMEA4396941) | marine metagenome | biome: Polar Biome; feature: [SRF] surface water layer (ENVO:00010504); material: water (ENVO:00002006), including particulate matter (ENVO:01000060) such as... | depth 5 m
TGGTATCACTAGAGATAATGTTTCCTAGTGCATCCTTTTGAAATAGCTTAAATGCTTTTCCAGCAGCAACAGCATTGCCATCAGCTCCTAAAAGAACTAAACTATTCGCAGATCCTGCTTTTAATGCAGCTAAATCTGCAACGTCTGCTGTACCTACGTACATGTGTCTAACTTGGTTTTGACCAGCTAATCCCATAATAAAAATTGTTTTTAATTAATAAATTGTTTATGATACTATTTTTTCAAATGTATGAAGATAGTATCAAATCTCCAAACATTAATTAATCTTTTTTAAACTCTTGCGTCTAATTGCATTCTTGACTGTAAAGTTCCATCTCTATAATCCAGTACTGCATTTTCGACTGCTATGTTAATTATATCTCGGTGAGCTAACGGAGCCAACTTACATGTTGCTACTGCTGTCTTACCTTCAATAGTTAATCCTAATCCTGCAACATCATCTGATAATGTTAAGTCTCCAACAATGATTGGAGAAGGATAGGAAATGTATCGGACATTATATTGAGATAATGTATTTGATGTAACTATCTCAACGGTAGTCTTAGAGTTTTCTTTAACTAAATCTAATCTCCAAGCCTTATTTCTGTTGGGCTTTCTGAAAGGATTTCTGTAACTTACCATAAACTCATCGTGAGTTGTAGGGATTACTGGAATAACCTTTCCATCTAATGCTCCACCTGAATCAGATATAGTTGCAGTTTCTAATGTAATATACATCGCATCATTACTCAACTCATAGAAAACAGATTCACTCACAAGTCCTTTCGTTGAAGATACTTGTGAGCTTATCTTTTCATCCTTAACTAATTCATTTAATATTCTTCTTGCTTTTTCATTAAGCTCGAAAGATGTGGTTGGATCTTTCGTTACATCATATATCATCTTTACATATTGCTCTTGTGCAATAGTAAGGTATGAACTAATCTCAAAAGTGTCTAGTCCAGGTGCTCCTTCAAGAGCATTATTGTATCTGAGATTAAACTCTTCTTTGATTTCTGATGCAGTCATTTATCCTACTTTAAATTATGTTTCAGTTTTGCTTCTAATGCTAATCTCATCTCTTGACCTAAGTTGCTTGCTAAATACTGAGATGCAACATCTAGGTATGGTGTATCACCATCAGAAATAGGTTCGTCATCTAAAGTATAAAACTTTTTATCTACTTTATTAATTGCTCCAAACTCGTAACAAGATTCAATTAAAACTTTAGTTTTAAGATACTCATCACCCATTATAGAACATAACAGACTTGGGTTCTTCTCAAGTTCTTTATGTAATTCAGATTGTAAGAAATCTAATTTGTGAGATCTGTTAGTATTTCTACCTAAGTTTCTCAACGTGTATCTTAGAACTTCTTTATCCTCTTCATACTTCACATACAATTTGTATGCCTGAACTTTATTACCAACCTTATCTATATCCTTAGCCATTTGCTCTGACGCAGAAGTTAATACCCATCTGTTAGTAGCTCTATGCTTAATTTCATCTAAGCTGTTAGCTACTATTGGACATGCCATTAAGACTTTCTTCTTAATGTAATCATAAGGATCAGACATATCTAGTCTAACTTCATCCTTACCCAAATAGATTGGTAGTATGCCCATGTCGTAAGCTCCACCACCTTCTTTCCAGAATGGGCCATAAATAGAAAGATCAACACCTTTCAATATACTTTCCAATCCTGCTTTCTCTACATTAGTAAGAAGATTCTTCATCTTACCATTGTCCATCGTCGGAGCTGGTATTGCTACTTCTGCTCCATTCAGTAAACCTCCGTATGCTACGTGCTTTACATCTTTGATACCATTTTTTTCATTCGGTATGTACTTAACCGATACTATTGTATTTTCTAAGAAGTCAGTACGTACTGCTTCTTCTTTAGCTTTTGGTGCCATTGTTTTTTTTGTTTTAACTTATTAATGATTCTTCCTTCCTTATTTGTGGGAGTTATTATAGATACTCCCAAACTATATTTTTAAGAATTACCCTCGTCGAACAAACGAGGGTAATAATTACTTCTATTACTACGCTAACACGTAAGGTATGATAGATGCAGTTCTTGATGGATCGTAAACTACGACACCTAACTGACACCATTTAGTGATAGTTCCACTATCCTCTAAAGTACCCATGTTACCGTTATTGATCGCACCAGTGAACGGATTTCTGAATCCCCATTGGTATCCTCTGATCTCCTCAGCACCTTTAACTTGTACTTTCTGGATGTTTGGTTCGCTAGGCGTACCTACATAGAAAATATCAAATCTGTAAGATTCTGCTACACCACTAGATCCTGGGATCTTGATTGTATTACGGATCTTGTCATCATAGAAATCATCAACTTCTAATTTAACAATCACACCGTTTGGAGCCATATACTCAGTGAACTGGAATCCAGCAGCCAACGCATTACTATGTAATGGAGAGCTAGTCTGTTTAACAGTAGCAGGATTAGTTCCTGTAGTGCTTACATTAGTTGCCCAACCTGAAGTTGTAGCTAATACAGCTTTATGGAATTCAGCAGCACCTCTTTCTCCAGTACGAAGAATGAATACCCTTTTGTCGAATCCTAACTTTCCTTCTGACAATCCGAAAAGGATCTCTTCAAGTAACTCAATAGAGAACTCATTGTAGAAGAATGTGTTAGATTGTTCCATTTGCTCACGGATACCAGAACCAATTTTGATACTTCTTCCAGAAACATCTTTGTTGTGGTATTGACCATCTGCAGTACGGTTGGTTTTACCATACATTAAGAATTTGTTCTTGTAAAGAGAAAATTCCTGCTCTACTAACCAATCCTCGTATAATGCAAGTGCACCAAATACTTTTTTATTACCAGCCTTGTCAATAACAGGAATACCCATTACAACTTGCTTGTTTGTAGCATCACCAGGTAATTTGTGGTCGATACGAATAGTAGTCAACTCACCTCTCATCGAAACTGGAGTTACTCTACGAACACCACCAACTTCTCTCGAAAGACCTTTACCTACTGGAGCAAACTCTTCAGAGAATCGTTTACCAGCTACTAATTCAGAACCAGGAATACCTGATCTATCTGAACCTGCTATCTCAGCAGTGTGAACCCATTGTGAGCCTGATGGGAATCCATCATCTAACAATTTAATTGGATACACTTCATTTTTCTCACCAACGATGATTTCTCCTTTGAAGAACCATTGTTCGTCGAATGTTACTTGAAACTCTTGACCACCTTCGCCGATGTTGTTGTCACTTGCCGTAACAGTTGCACCTTTGAAAGAAGCTTCCACTAATGGAATGTTTCTACGTGAACTACCGATAAGTTCCCAATAGAACTCATTATCGTTGTCCACAACCTTTGTCTCAAATCTAGCCAGCATGTTCTCAAGAGACTTCCCTCTGTTGATTGCTAACAATTTGATCATAGCATCATTAATCTTTGTTGGAGATGTCTTCCAGATAGCACCTAGAGTGTTCTCGGGATTAATCATACCAGCAAAGGCTTTTGCGTCAGTTACTTGGAACCTACCTAATTGCATAATTTAATTGTTTTGTGTGTCTGTTTTAATTTAAGACACTGGTGTTAATAAAGTTGTTTCTTATTCTATTTCAAAATCTTTAAGATCTGATAACTTAAAATTAGAATTGTCATCTGGTACGTTGGTATCAATTTTCCCTTCTTCAGTAAAGTTAGCACCTCTTAATAAATTTTCAATGTTGTTAGTGATTTTAGATTCAGCTTTCTGTCCGAATACACTGAAATCTGTCAATCCCTTTGTGAGAAAAAATAAAGCCTCTAATTTAATACGAGATCCAACAGGATCAGCTTTCTGATGTTGCATAAATGCATTCTCTTTGTTTCCTAAGTCAGTAGTTATCTGATTGTATAATTCATCCTTTTGAGAATCATTAAGAACAATACCAGGTAGTACTTCCGGAGTAGTAGAGATATAAGACTTAATGTCTTTTAAACTATCTTGCTCCTTAGTCTTAGCGTCATCAATAATCTTCTGTAAAGAAGTTTCTTCAGACTTTATGATACTAGTAATAGCAAATTCTGCATCTTCTACATCTGTCCCAGCATCAATACTACGTTGAGCTAGAGCTTTTGCTCTGTCTTCTCCGTAGCCTTTATCGATAAAATCCTGAGCAATAGCTGTACGCCTAAACTCAATATTCTTATCATCTTTAATAAACTCTGGCGTTACAGCCTTTAATTTATCAATAGTTCGTACTTTCTCAGCAACCTCTGTAATAGGTGCTCCTACTTTCGCAGCTTCGTCAATTCTTTTTTGCTTCTCCGTCAATTTAGAATCAACTTGTTTTTGAATTGCAACATTTAAGTCCTCTAAAGACTTAATCTTTGTTACATCATCAAGTTCAGGTAAAACACCTTTGGATTTGAATTCTGCAGCTAAGTTAGAATAAAGCTGTTCAGTCTCATTCAGTTTAGGAGAGGAAGAATCGCTGCCTTCTTTTCCGTCAGCAGTTTTACCTGCCTGAACTTGATTTTTATCTTCACTCTGATCAGCTACGCTCTCTGAACCTTTAACAATTGGATTTCCATCCTTGTCTAATTTGTCCTCACCATCAGTGTTTTTATTTTTGTCACCTTTTTCATCAGCAGGTTTTGCTGCTGCAGGCTGTGGTGTGCCTTCTGGTGCAGGTGTATTATCTCCTGCTTTTTCTTTAGGATCCTGAACACCTGTTTCACCGTCAAATAGATCAAGTGCATCTGTGTCAAAATCTAAATCTCCTAGATTTAATTCTTCCATTGTTAAATAAATTTAAGTTTCTCCTTATGCAAATGTAAGGAATACATGAAAAAATGTCTATTCAGTATTATAGCTAAAGTAGTTATCTAAAATATCTTTAAAGCAATATTGTATCCAACTGTGACTCTTTTCTCTGTATCAAACCCAACTGATATAATATTCCCTTTCTTGCCTTGAATTCCTAGATTAATCTCTACGTTAGGTTTCGAATCTCCTAGTGGATTTGTTGGTACTGTTAATTTAACTCCAGGTAATAATGTTAGTTTTGGATGTTGATATTTAATTGTAGGCTTAAATTTAAGCGTATCTGATTTAATCTTATAATCTATCTTATATTCTAATAGTTTTCCTCTCGTGAGAAATTTACCATCTATCTTGATATCTTTATTATCTACCAAATTACCATCCCACGTATCTAATGAGATACTCTCTAAAAATAGATTCTTTGCTTTAAGAATATCATTATCTTTTATAGCTTGCTCATAATCTGCCTTATAAGTTGAATCAACTACAATTTCTTTTCTTTGTGGTTGAGATTGGCCCGGTATGATTGTTTCTATGAAAATTGTATCTCGTACAACCTCAGTTATTTTTTCTTCTACTTCTCCAATTTTCTCTTCCGTTATTATTGTAACATCATCTACTGGTTGAAAGTGGACGTACGACAATATAGCTAATGCTATTATTAAGACTGCTATTGAATAATTCTTAATCTTCTCCATTATTTTATAATTTCAAAGTGAGGCATATCATTAAGTTTTTGATCAAACTTAATAATCCCGTCAGAATCCCAATTTCCTCCCCATCTTACCTTATGTGTTATTTCTCCTTTGTCAAACAACTCCTGAGAACATGCATCTATTAAACCAGCTATATAGCTTAAATGCAATCCATCGTATGATATTTTTTTTCTTGTTTCTTTAACTGGGTGCCAAACGTATATATCAACAGCTTGAGAAGGTAAATAATTATGCTTACCTTTCTTTACTATACCATCTACATTCGTGATTGTATCTCTTCTTAGATCGATAGTTCTACCAATAGCATAATAAGATTGTTGTGTCTCAATACTTCTATGTCCCTCAGAAATACCAAAATCAATTTTGCTTCTGGATATAGCTAGGTTTAATACCTTTTGTATATCAATGTGGCAAGTCTTTAATTTTTCTTTACTTTTATTCCCGAATTGCATATTAGTCGTAGTTTTTATTTGGAGGGAGTTCAACATCCTCATCATTTTGTATATCATCTATTTCAACTTTGCTGTCAAACATTTTCTGTACTCTTTTAGGTAGTAAGAAAGTAAGTTTTTTCAATAGATTGTTTCCACTTACAGCTTCCATATTCTCATATATACTATAAATTTCTACCATACAAGCCAGAGCAACTGCAATCTCAGATAATGAATATATCGCTCCCATTAATTCTATTCCTGATGATTTCAATACTAAACTGTCTAATATAATAAATACTATAATTCCTATTGCATATTCATAAGTCTTTCTCCATGATTGTCTAATTCCATTAGAATTAATTGCATTCCAAAATTCTTTTTTATAGAATTTTGCTTTTACACCTTTTACGAATAAACTTTTTCGTATGCCAGTTAGCATGTCTATAATGATAATTATAGCTAGAGCTAATAGTATTTGTCTCATATTCAATAGAGTGGTTAATAGTAACGAAACAGAAGACATAGCAATAACCTTCTCAGTCGTAAGTGTTTTGATAATATAGATTGGTGATTTCATAAAAGTGTGTGTCTGACGTTGCAAATATACTTGATTTATATATTATTATTATTATTATTATTATAGCTATACAGTTATTTGATTACTGAAACGCAATTAAGCTCCACAAGATGCTACACGACTTACTACTCCTGATGTACTTACCATAAATTATGTAATTCCCCTGTTTGACCAATAAGAACCTTGTCCATCAAATAAAATTGTAGCTGATGCGTCTTCATAAATAACATCTCCGTTAGTAGGTGTACCACTACCTGTTATATAAACAGTATCAATAAAACTTCCTCCAGTTCCTCCGACAAAGCAAGCTGTTGAGGCGTTTCCTGATGTTCTTATGTAAAACAGGGTAAACCCATTATAATTTCTAAAGTCATCTAATTGATTCTTACTTTGTTCATAAGCAGAATCAAACTTACTTGCAATAGCATCTGCAAAACAACTTACCAAGTCGTTAGTAGTTGGACTAACTTCATTAACCACATCTTGCAAACTAAATGTATTTGTATTTGGTACTGCCATTACAATCCTGCTTTTTCTATCCTAGCTACCCATACAGCTCATATAGTCAGTAAAACCGTTAACATGTGATAAACATATTTTTGTATAAATTCTTTCATATTTGTTATAGTGTTATTACTTCGTATGTTACGTATAAATCAACTGTCCCATTACCTAATGTAGGGTCTGCTGCTGAGGATACATTCACTGCAGAATTTTCAAACCCATTTATTGCATTCGTGGACATTCCAGTAGATATTACATCTACTTCACTTGTTAGCATCGTCCCTGTCGATGCAATTATCTGGCTTCCACCATTATCCACTAAATATATAATGGGTGATGCGGTTGTATATGCTGGTGTTACAAATGTATATTTAGCAGTAAAGTTAAGGACTGAGATAACCGTACCAGCTCCTTGTGCAGGAATTACCTCTATAGGGGTAGTATTTAACGCTTTTATTTGTGCAGAGGATAAACTTACTTTTACTTTATAAGTGCCATTAAATGAATCTGCAATTGCATTACCGTTTACATCTAATGCTTCTGATGGTGATGTAGTACCAATACCAACATTACCATTTGAATTAATCCGCATTCTATTTTTTAACCCTAACCCATCATCAAATTGAGTATAGAAATCTAAAGCTCCGCCATAATTACCAGCACCATAATCGGAATATATACCTTTTATTGCTGACATAACAGTACGACCAGAAGCAGTAGGATGAATTCCAAATTGAATCTCACCACCACTATTAAATGCACTTGCATAAGTGTTAGTTAATCTTATTATTGCACCATCTGAACCTCCTGCAGTTGGATTTGCATTTGACGCACTTAAATGTGTTAATGTTTGAGGAGTTGTTAATCCTATACCAACATTTCCCACAAAAGAATTATCACCAGAACCTTGTGAAATTATATTCCCAGTGTTAGTTAAATCACCAGTAGTTCTGCCAAATGTAAATCTTGTAGTTGTATTATCCCTTATAAGAAGATTAGTGCCACCATTAATAACAAAATAAGCATCTGAGCTATCATGGAAAATGTCTAAATCTAACCCATCAGTACTTCCAAAAGTTGCTTTAATTCCATTATAAAATCTTAAATCTCCAAGATTTTTAACATCAGCTACATCACTTCTTAGAAATTGAGTTGAGTCTATACCATCTAATAATTCTGAGTCAACTGCTTTAGCTGTTATTCCTAGATAAGCTGAGTCATGGTTATGACCTGTTAAAGAAAAAGCAGAAGCGTGATTTCCATCTAATAAATCAGCATTAAGATTAGTTACAAGTGTTGTGCTATTAATTGTTAAAGGAGCTGTTCCAGTAGATGCAGTTGATGTTAATTGATTAGCACTAAATAATGAAGCATAAACACTTTCTAATCCCCCACTATCACCGTTAATAAAATAATGACTTCCAACAGAAGCATAAACTTGCTGATTAGCACCAAATCCGTGTGTGTTATTATAATCTTGTACTATAAAAGAAAACTCGTCTTCGTCTAAGTCTAATATAAACTTATTATTTGATAGAACTCCTACATTATTATAAGATTTTAATCTATTATCATCTATTGTTAGTTTTAAAACATCATCTACATAAAAATCATATCTTCCATCATTGGATAATAAAGAACTAGTAGAGGTTCTAAATTCAACTTTATCTAATATTTGTGTTAATGGATTATATATAGATGTTAATTTAAAAGCCTCTGTTGCAGAAGCTCCTATACTTAATACAGGGTTTCCATCATTTACTGCTTGGTATAAGTTTATATCTTTGGAGAATGTTTTAAGACCTGTTATTGTTTCTGTTCCTGTTATATGAACTACATCTGTGTCTGTTGCATAAATAGATGGGTCTATTTCTATTATATTACCTGCTGAATTAAACCCAGCCAAATAAGTTAATGTTCCTGAATAAGAATTTACACCATAACTAGGAAATGAAATTCTCCCTGCTGTACTTATTCCTGCATCTACGTGTAAATAATTATTAATAGTTGTACCTAAAGTAAGTTCTTGTACTGAAGTTAACTTTACTCTAGATTGACCATGCATATCTGCATTACCTGTAAGAGTTAAAGATAATGTTCCATTACCTATTTCTCCTGCGTCAACGGCAAAGGTACTTCCATTATAAGTTATTGCAGGAGAGCCCTCAACTGTATCAGCATCAGTAAATATAGCTAATTGATTATTTAAAGGAGTCCCTGTTGTATTAACGTATCCTGTAAGGTCGGCTGCTAATAAGTAAGGCTGTAAATCTGTTATGTCAGCTTCAGTATGAGTGTGTCCTAGTAAAGAATATAAACCTGAGTGGTCTCCCCATCCAAATGCAGTATCCCAATTTGTTTTATCAGCAGTAGTTAAACCTAAATCAACAGTATTACCTGTACCTGATATAGTTAGTAATCCAGTAGCGTCAACAAAACTTAATGTTTGATTATCTTCTGCTTCTGTAATATATCCTGCATCATTAACAAAATCTGATACATTATCACCCACTTTACTTATTACTTCGTCAGCTACTAATGCTTGTAATTCAGCAAATGTATCTATATCTGCTGGTAATAAATACGCTTGTAAATCCCCTATTTGAGATTCAGTTATAGATATAGCTCCCATTGTAAAGTGAATACTTGAATCGACTATATGTGTATCTATCTGTGCATGTGTATTAGTCCCAATATTTGATAATGCTGTATGGTCTGTTATTATATCTCCTGAGGCTGCTATACCAGCCTCAGCTAAAGTATTATTAATCCAAGCTGTACCATTCCATTTAAGTAGTTCTCCTGACGTAATAGTTGTTATAGTTACATCTGATAAATCACTTAAAGGTTCTCCTGTTATATTTAATAAATATGATTGTAAGTCAGTAATATCTGCTTCTAAATGTGTGTGTCCTATTAATGAGTAGCTTTTAAGATCAGATATATCAGCCTCGACTAATAATCTATTATCCCAAGAATCTATACCATCATAAGCTATTACATGTCTAGCTGCAGGAGTAGTAATATTAACATCTGTTAGTTCTCCTAGTTCATCTCTTGCTGCTAATAATGCATCTACTTCAGCTTGAGTATATTTATCCAAATCTGTAATATCTGCCTCTAAATGAGTGTGTACTAAAGCTGCTCCTCCAATATCTGAAAGTACTTCAGAAGGAGTTCTAAACCTAACAAGTCCAGTACCATCATGAGTCATGAAGTTACCAGTTGCATTTAATAAATCTAAGGTTAAAGCCCCTATTACACTTACGTCTTGATTAAATATTTCCATATCTTAAAATAGTATCCATGTATCTGTATCAATTTTCTTGATAGTTAATACATCATATTGATCTAATGTCAGCCCTACTGTTTGTCTTATTGTTACTCCTACTGCTGGACTTACTGTTACTGTTCCAGCACCTAAATTCATTATTATTATTTCAACACCTCTATTAAAACCTACACTTGCTTGAGTAGGAACTGTTAATGTTACTGGAGAAGCATTATTTAATGTCACTCCATTACTTACATCATTTAATGCTAGAGTATAAGTCGTATTTATTTGATTATTTATAGTAGTACCAAATACATTTATATTCCCTGTTACACTTGGTATTGTTGCAGTTGCGTTAGTATTATTTACACCATCTTGTGTAAATCTTACATAGTTAGTTCTAGTTCCTTCGTAAAAATCTAAGTTAGCTACTTTAATTCTAGTTGAACCATCACCTAATAAATCTAATTGACCTTCCTCATTGAAGTCAAAAGATATTTGAAAGTTATCTGTTGCTTCACCTAGAGTAACTATACCTGCTTTATAGTCGAATCCTGAAATAGTGTCGTAAGGAGTTTCTATGATATTACCTGAAGCATCGACTGATAAAGAGTAAGTGGCTGTACCTATTGTCACACCTGATCCGTAAGCTGTTGGCAATGATAATTCACCTGCATAATTCATTATTAATCCATCAGCTCTACTTATAATATCTCCATAAGTAGCACCTCCATTAGAATTTGCATCACCTACACCAATTACAAAAGCAGGTCTTCCTGTTCCTGATGTAGTTATATAATCAGTATTACCAATACCTACAATAGTAGCTCCTTTAGACTTTCCTATCAACCTAAATCCAAATACATTATTCCAAAATGAACTTGAATCATTAAATCCACCAATAGAACAACCGTGACCTACTGTTGCTGTCATATTCATGGTATTGGAGTATCCTATTGTTAAAGCAGAATATCCATTTGTTATTGTATTATATGTTCCATAAGCCATGTTATTGTAATATCCTTGTACGATATTTCCATATCCATGAGCTTGATGCATTCCATAATTACTAACTCCTGCAGGAAGTTTATTTGCTGAACCAGTTGAGAATCCTAATTCAGATTCTACACCATAATCAGTATCAACTTCTCCTGCCCTATTAACTGTTAAATCAACAGCTCCAAGTCCTATATTTGAATATTTAGAAGCATCTCTATCTTTTAACACATAACCATCACCATTTCCATCATCTTGAGCTATTATTGCAGCAGGTATAGCAACTGCACTTATTGTACCACCACCATCTATTGTTATTGTTGTCCCGTCTATTTTTACACCACCTAATATAATATCACTTGCTATCGGTAATGAATATGATCCACCGCCTCCAAGAGTTAAATCTTTCCATGTAGTTCCATTGTATCCATAAAAAGCTCCTAAACCAGTATGCATAATGATTTGACCAGTCGTAGGTGAAACTGGAAAACTCAGAAGGTTTTCTGGACGAAGATGCTTGAATTCATTTCCGTTAAGATCTATATCTGTACCAAATATTTCCATTTAGTTTAAGTAAACTGTCCCTGCAAAGGCTGTATTAAATGTTATTGTCAAATTATTTAAGTCAGTATAAGTTACATCTCCATGAACTCTATTTCCAGATCCATCAACAACTGTTACTGATGGAATCTTTCCTAAATTATGAGGAACTACTACACTCGTAGTTGATGTAAACACATGAGTATAGTTTAAATCATTCCCTAATGTTCCTGGATCAACATACTCATGGTCTGTTTCTCCAGCATTAACCCTTACTAGTTTTAATGCATGACCTACTTTATTTGCAGGAGTATCTGTTAATTCATCGTATGTACCACCTTGACCTGTTGGATCATCACACGGTAAGTTGTCGTTTAATCTTGTAACAGTTTCAGAGAAAGAGTTATAAGCCTCAGCAGTTGTATCATCCCATACTTCAACAATACACTTTAAGAAAGCACCAGGAGTTCCTGAATTTCCTAAAGAAAAAGATATATATAAATCTCCACCGAATACTATTGTAGTATCAGTTCCGTCCCATGCAGTATCCACACCAAGTACAGTATAAAATGAGTTTTCAAAATCAGTGTATGTATTATCAAGACTGATACGTACATCATTGCCTGTTTCTGAAATTATCTTATATGTAAATATCGTGGCACAATCTGTCACGACATCTGGTTGTCTCTCAACTTTAAAGGTTGAATCTGTTATATTAAATCTAAATTCTGCCATTATCCTATATATTCTCCTGAACCTGCGTCAGATATTTTAAAACTAAATAATTCATCACTAATTGTTGCCAAGCTGTCATTCACATAAGTTAGATTTCCTGCATCTATATCAGCAAAAGGTATAACTTGATCATCCACTACAAGAACTCCATTTAGATATAAGTTTCCATAAACAGGAACAGTCTCTATTAATAAATTTAGTGCAGCGTCACCTTCAGGATCACTATATGCTGGATTTAATCCACTTGTAAGCATAGCTCTTGTAAATATAGTTGTAGATCCTACGACAATATCTAATTCACCATCTCCAACTGATGAAGGAGCTTGATTTACATTTCCTGCTACAACAAAAGTTATTGTTTTTGGAGAAGTAGTGAAAGTAGATGAACCATCATCGGAAACTAAAAATTCCATAAATCCATCTGAATATCCATCTGTATCTCCAGAATCAGATTCATAAGTAAGATCTCCTGCTACTAATTCTGCATTAGTAATCACATCACTTACCGATACTGCTGTTACTCCTTTCTTTAGAGTTCCTTGAGATGGTAATGCTGTAATTTTAATTTCCTTCAAGCCATCTCCTTCTGGATCTGCATAAGGCGGTGTTGTTTCTGTTGTGAAGTTCGCAAGGGTAAATACGTGTGTTGCTCCGTAAGCTACGGAGATACTATTCCATCCCGAAGCAGATGGAGGTAAATTATCTCTTGCTGAAATGTCTATATTAATAGTACCCATATTGTTTTTGTTAGAAAACAAAAATACCCTTTTTTGTTTTTGTTAAAACAAAAATACCCTTTTTTTTCAAAAAGGGCACTTTTATATTATAGCTAAAGCATTATCGCTATTTACTTGGAGTATTTTGTTTGTTTGCTTGTTTTCTCTTTATACTTATCTCTTGATCTTTTCTCGACATATTGTCATTATGCTTCTTCATATCATTGTCAAGATTCTGTTGTTTAATACCAAGCTCTTTCTCAAACTTATCGAAATCATCAGAATCAGTTTCCACACCTCTGTCCTCGTTAGATTTAATAAGTCTTTTAGTTTCTTCCTGCATTTCTACTATGTATCGTTTAGTCTCATCCTCTCTGTTGAATTTCTCCAAGTCAAGATTCTGTTCAGTTTGCTTATCAATAGCATCCTGTTCCATTTTAGCCTGCAATTGTTTATTCTGATCCTCAGCAGCTTTTGCATTACTCTCTTTCATTTGTTGCTCATCTTTCTCTATCAATCTCTGGATTTCTCTTACTGATGGAGAATTGTAAATCTTAATAGCAGTAGAGAATGATAACATTTGATTCTGAAGTCCCATCTGAACCATACCATCCAACTTCTGTTGCATTCTGTTGATTTCATCATCATTAGAAACCATTAGTCCATATTCTTCTTCAGCAAACTGATCACCATCTATTTCTGCAATCTGACGAGTCATATCATCAGCAATGTAAGAGAACTTGATGTTTCTGCCTTTAAGTGCAATTTTTGCAGTCTCAATAAGCATTTGGAAACATCTCTTCTTACAGTAATCATGCATCGTAAATAATTCTTCTGTAATGTAATTTGATTGAGATACAGCTCTTTCGACTCCACCGACAGTCTCCCTATTCTCGACTTTCCCTAGACGTTGCCTTGAAACACCTGTAATCTCGTCCATTTGTGCTTTAGCAAATTCCATCATCTCAATATGAGTCTGAATGAAATCTCCAACTCTTTGTTCTAAAACTCTACCAGTAGTGTTTCCTACTGATCCAGCTAGTTTTCCTTTTGCCATTCCTTTTTGGCCCTCTTTGAAACTATCTACGACAGATATTCCAGATTTACGTGCAAAGTATAACCACTTTGTAACACTCCATCCTGTTGGAACTTTAGCTAAATCTAATTCTACGATAGAACCTAAATACTTAGATAATGCTTCATTTACTCTGTACCATGAAATATCATAAAGATACTGGAATGGTTTTGCTCTATCAACTAAAGTCACTGACTCTTCATCTCCTGAGTTATATACTTGACCAACAATTCCACATGAATTGAAACTTGGTTGATCTAATTTGTTGTATTGTATTTCTTTTGGCTTAATCTGTAAATAAGTATCTTCACCTATCTTAACACCTTTCCACCATTGAGGTATCCAAATTACTTTAGATGTTTCACCCATAGCTTTATTAACTACATAATCTTCAGCTCTAAATTTAGTTTGCTTCTTTCCTAATTCATCGAAGTAAGTAACCTTCAGTACTTTCTTCATACTTCTCCAGAACATTCTCAATACTCTGACGTTTCCGTATGTATCAGTATAACTGTTTCTTCCTTCAGAACCTTTAGAGTCATATATACCGGTAGATTCTATATAAGAATCCATAGCTTCTCTATTAAGAAGCCTTAAACCTTCTTCATCATCAACAGCTTCAGTGACACCATCTAAATTAGTTGTACCACTATTCCACTTGCCTTCGTCAAGTTTTTTAACATCAATTTCACTGAGGTCATTGTAATATGTATCTTGGATTTTACCTGGACTCCAGAAATCATCTAATACTATAACATCCGAGTCTTCAATTCTGTTTGAGAATCCACCACGTAGCGTATGTACTTTAAGTGGATTTAATTTTTCAAAGATAACTTCTCCATTTACGATATCAAACATGTAGATTTCTTCTCCCATAATCAAGGCATCTTTGAAACCTTGCTGGAACATAATCTTCATATCTAACTTCGCAATATAATGACGCATCAATAGATTAGCTCTCTTCTCACGCACATCTTGGTAATCGAAGTTAATATAATCTCCGTATTTGATTAACTCTTTTTCAAGATCCTCATCAGATACATCTGACTGAAGCATTTCCATAAGTTTAGCATCTACGAGTTTTTTCTTATCTTCTTTAATCTTGGCAATAGTGTCAGGATTAATGATCTGAACTGACCAGTCGAACTTACGCCTCTTCTCCTCGCCAACTAGCACATTGACTCTTGGAGTGATTATCGGGTAGTGTTGTATAGCATCTGGTACGAAGAATTTCTCCAATCCACCTGGATTAAGAATCAGCTTCATATCTCTTGGATCTACCTTACCGTTATAAAGGTTAAGATTTATGACCTTATTTTTCAATTTCCTACGAACAGCATTGTTACTAAGGTAACTATTACTGTCAGCCCAGTCCAAATGGTTTTTACGCCATTGCTTACCCTTTTGTTTATAGGATAGTTTTTGACTTGGAAAATTTCTTACTTCTGACATATCTTGTATTATATTATGTAAATTTAATTAAAATTTGGAATATTATGATTCTTCTATTATAGCTAAATCATTCCAAACCCATCATTAGCTTCACCATTCATCTTTAAAACAGCCTTTTGCCAATTAGCATCTAAGAACTCATCATCATGAAAATATGTGTTAGCATTCTCATTACTAGACTCTTCAAACTTATCAGTCATCTTAGCTCTGTCTTCTCTAAGTATCATTACCATATCCATTGCTGAAACCCTATCAGTATTTATATCTGGATTCCACGCGATACATTCTTTAATGTAACCAATACTTCTTATTCTTCTTAAATTAGGAATACTTACACTTATAGTCTCATTGGTTTGCTCATCATAAGTTTCCTCTTCGTATGGTGAAAGCATCCATTGTCTCTGCAATGTCTTACCTAGTTTAATTACTTCTTTTGTTGTACGAGTACCTTTAGATCTATTTCCATGTAACACACTTTTGATAATCTCCATATCTCGTAAGATGTCTGGACTATCAGCCAGTAAGTACAAGGCATTGTGATTGGAGAAGTATGAGAACAAGCCCTTGAGGTTATTTTCATAATTTGCTTGAGCGTTATAAAATGATGTAAGCCTCAAACACGTTTCATAGAAATCCTCTGCTAACATCGGACGACCAGTATATTCTGCTACAATCTTATCCGTCCACAAATCAAATACTATGATAGAAGCTAAAGATCCACCAATAGTGTAATCATTATCAATTGGATCAATTCCTGCTATGTATCTATTATGAAACACCTTGCCATCTCTGTCTTTGTTTGGCATCTCGAATATCTCGATAGCTCCATCAGAACTAGCACCACCTCTTACTTTAAAAGGGAAGTCTCTAATTGGTTTCTTTCTATTATCGTTTAACCATTTTGTAAATCCGTTCTCATCATAAGTAAGCGAGCCTACCCAGTGAGAATCTACAAATGTATTAAGTTCAGGAGCAATGTCCTCAAGGTAATCTCTTAAATCAGCAACAGGGAAAGCAGATCCTTCCTTACGCATGATAGCCTCTTGAGGTGTAATTGGTTCTTCAGCTTTCGTCTGAACTATGGTATTAATATCGGACGAACCATACTTAATTTTAGTCCTCTTCTTATTGATTTCTACAAGTGCTCCAATAACATCGCTATTGCCATTCTTATCCATCTTTCCTCGATAGTTCAAATACGTACCAAAGAAGAATGCACATCTACCTTTACCATTTGTATTCTTATCAAATACGTTAGGAATAGACATAATATTGTAACCTGCAGAATTATAGAATATTTCTTCTAATCCTTCGAATGCTCCACCTTCAACACCACCTGTACCACCTGCCATCATAAATCCAAATGCAAATCCAGATTCCTCAACAGAAGGTTGTGCAATTTTCCAAGCAGTAAGGAAATCTTGAAATTTACCAGCTTCCTCCCAGAGTACTAACGCACCCCTTTTACCCCTTGCCTTTTGTGGATCATTCTTCAATGTCACACCCATCACTTCATTTAGAACACCTACTTCAATACCCTTGACATTATCTTTACGTCCCATTCTCCAGTGCATATCATTTAATGAATCCTTCAGTGATCTGATACGAGGCCACGGAGTATGAGTAGCATTCCAATCAATCACATTGACAAACTTATTCAGGATACCATCCTTAATCAGATATTCCTTTTCATTTGCAATAGCGAATGACTTTACTTTTTCTTTTGCTTTAGCTGAGTCTCCAAGTATAAAGTTCTTGGCTAACATGTTGGATGCCTTTACAGAGTATCCACAACCTCTTCGCTTCAGGTTTGCACCATGCATACCTTGAGCCCTTGCTTGCTCACAATAATGAAAGAACCAGTAATCTGCATCATATACGTATGCAAATCCTTCAAGCCTGTCTGCTTGTTTAGTTCCATCTTTAATTTCTGCTCTCAATAACGGAGCGTAATTCAATTGAAAATAATAAGTACCAGGTATCCATTCACCATCAGGCCTTACCATCCCTTCTCTACAACGTCTAGCTTCTTCTGCCCAGTGCTTGTAATAAGTTGAATTAGGATTACTATTAGGAAATAATTTTGTATAACATCCGTGCTTCTCGAAATGTAAAGCTGCAGGTCTAAAATAATCCATATCCTCTAAGATGTGAGGATCTGTTAGGTTGACATGAATTCTACCTTTAGGATCTAACTGACGAGTATGCATATCTGGATCATCAGACGTTAATGGTAATAAAGGATTATCCCATCTGTCTAAATCAGCAACTCTCTTGCGTGTAGGAGAAGCAAGATTCTGTATGAACTGTATTGAATCAATACTGTCCAGTAGATCTGCTTTCTCTTCCCGAGTCATCTTTAATAACAACTCCTCAGTAAGTTCAGTTTGTATGGAATTAAACTTTCTCATTAAATTCCTGTATCGTCAAACATACTCTGGGTTCTGTTACCAGATTGTGCTTTAAGTTCTTTTTCTTTAACAACCTCTTTCTCAATTTCATTGATAGCTTTAATCAACTTTGGTATCTTCTCGACAGCACTTGTGATCTTGCTAATGTCATGAATAGGCTTCTTTGTCCTTTCATCACGTTCATTCATATTGATATTATCGAGGAATTCTGATATCTTCTGCAATACCAGTCTAGTACTCTTTAATAATTTTGTACTAGTTGTTTCTGATAATTGCTCGTAATAATGGATAGCTCGTACAAGATCTTTCCTATTACCACTCCAACTATCAGGTAAGCCAATAAATTTAGCTACCTCTTCTTCACGCTCCTCATTATCGAGGATATGCATAAAGTCACTCCTATCGTCTGCCATATAATAGATATACGACAGCTCTAACATTGCTTGGGTTTTATCTTCGGACTCATCAGCGTCCCAGATTGCCTTGAATGGTTTTATCATTAATGCTTGTGGACTGAATGTCACAACATTGTTAACTATCTCAAATAAATTCATAATATTATCTCCTAGTTCGCAATATACAACAAAAAAGCCCTACTGTCAAGTAGGGCTATCCTCATAAGTGTATGATACTTTATATTTACGCTGGATCTGTCAGGTCTAAATCACTCTCTGGTGCTTTCTCTCCGTGAATCTCTTGAGCGTCATTTACTTCTACATTCTTTGCAAACTGCTCATCAATCTCATCTTCTGGTAATGGCGTAGTAGAACCAAGTGGAACTAGATCGTCATTTTCCGTAGCATCCATTAATCCTTCTGATACTGCTTCAGCAATATCTGATTTAGCTTCTTCAGGTGTTTGATCTGGCAATGCTTGAACTTTTCTTGAGGCTATTAAAGTCTCTTCAGTATGCATTGAGATTGAACCATGTGCTTGTTTAAGTTGCTTTACAGCTCCTCTTACTTCAATAGTTTGCTCACATTCTGCAGCTAATTCTAATGCAGAATCAATTACTTTTAATAAATTTTCTTTTAGATTACTCATCTTTTGCTTTTGGTTTTAGTATGTCTCCAGTAGTTTGACACACGTTATTTGAGACATACTTTATGTCCCTTTCGGATACGTACAGATATTCTACTCCTTCAATAATTTCTATTGGTAATTCGAACTCGTACTCTTTGTTTAATTTTTGAGCCATTGTTGACTCTAACCTTTTTTTGAAGTTATCCATATTCAATCTAACTTCCATTCCTGCGACCAATTGGTTTACATGTGGGCCACAAGATAATACTATTTGTTTATCAGCAAAATCAACATCCATATCTGTCTCAGATCCTTTTCCGTAGGATGCAGTTGGTAAGTAGATCCCGTTTTCTGATAATTTGTTTCTTCTTGCAGTAAGAAAGATTCCTCCGAACATTGGAACTATATGAGAAGGAAGTTTATTAACCTTCAAAGATTTCTCATACAGTTCCTCTTTTATTGAGCTTTCATTAGCTACGACTTGCTTTGCGTCCTCAACTAATCCTTCAGTCCCTCTATTAGATTTGTCCCTTTGAACAAAAAAGTCTTGGATTCCTAAATCTTTAGCTTCCTCTCTATTGGCGACTTCTACATCCTTAGTAACCTGACTATCTTTTTTCATTATGCTTTTGGCTTATCTTTTACCTCCTCTTTACTTGGCCCTTCTGGAGCATTATCATCTCCTACTGTCGTTGGCACTACTGCATTTTTTGCAGCTTGTTGCCTTTCATTGTGGTCTTTTACAACAGCACCAACTTGGTCGATAGCTTGTAAAATTTGTGCAGTTTCTTCAAGAGTGTAAACTCCTGCTCTCGTTGCTTTGTCAATTGCATTAATTAATCTTTGCATTGTTTTTAAAATTTAATTGTTAAAGTGCTAAAGTATAAAATAAAAATATAATATCCTAACGTTTTTTCTTTTTTTTTTGGATTTCATTGTATAAATAGAAGGACGCATAAAGTTTCCCAAGTCCAGGAATATTGAAATTTGTCTTCATTTTATCAAATTCTTCCCGAGTTAGTCCATCTCTAAAATTCATTTCCCTAGTTTTCTTCTGTATGAAATCATAAGGAGAAGCAATAATTTTCTCAATTACTTCTAAATCAAGATTATACTTCTCTGCTAGTTCTTTTGCTTTTATTTTATCTGCTCTACTTAATCTCATTTCTTCTTTACATCAAAATCAAATATTAGTTTAAATCCTTCTTCAGTCATGTTCGGTATTAGAACATGATTAATCTTGTTATCCTTACTTATGATTTTCTTTTTCCTTAATGAAGTAAGTAAGTTATTAAAGACTTTTTGATCCATCCCACCAAGATCCTCTCGAATCTTATTTCTGGTTTGGGTAGAGAATAAAATCATATCGACCATATCCATGTCCTTGATCTCTCTCGATAGTTCGTACCTATAATAAAGCATGAGACTAAGAGCTTCAATCTCTTTAGTCCGTAGCTTATGATAGGGTTTTAAGAATTCCAGCCAATATCTAAATATTGATTTTTTGTCTGTGTGAATTCTTTTTATGTTCATATTTTGACTTTTTGCCATAGTATTTTATTTTCACGGATAGTTCATAATTGTTTTCTTCTCCAGTTATCCAAGTATTGATAACATATTTGCTCTCCTTGAGGATCTTGTTAATTCCTTCTACACCATTATGAAGCTCCGACGCATATCCCTCTAAATATTTGAGACTAGAATCTTCTTTAGTAAATTTGAGTTTACTACCATCTTCAGTCCATCCATCTAACATTAGGATATTTACCATTACTTATCTTCTTTTCTTGTTAAGAATTTCTCACCATACCTCTCTTCATACATATCTTCCCACTCTGATATATGAGTCTCTCCCAAGTCAGTATTACTACAAGATATGCAGTAATCGACTTCCTGTTCTGTATCTTTAAATTCAACAGTCTTAATGTGAATAGAAAGACATGTCTTGCAATACGTAATAGGTTCGTTATTACTACTGTCTTTTGATGTTATCATACTTAGTATTTTTAAATCGTTAATAATCTCTGTGTCATATACTGGGAACGGAGCCATTTGATTATAGTACTCTCTACGTTCAATTTCTTTGATTAACTGGTCATGTTTCATGTTATTTTTCTATTACCGCACATGCAGTGGTTAGTAAGGTTCCAGCTACACTTGCTGCTGATTCAAGAGCTATTCTCGTGACTTTTTTAGGGTCTAAAATTCCAGCCTCTAACATATCTGCATATTTATCAGTCTTCGCATTGTATCCTCGATTCTTTAATGCTGATTTATGTAGTTGATTATCTCCAAAAACAAAATCAATCTTAACATCTGGGCTTACATTAGCGTTCTCACATATAGTTCTGAATGGAGATTCAATTGCCTTCTTTATAAGTTGCACCCCTATTGCTTCGTCAGTATTTGCTAATACGTTTACTTTCAGGTCTTTACAATTTAGCAGTGCTGTTCCACCACCAAGTACAACTCCTTCTTCCAGTGCTGATATTACAGCTTCCTTTGCATCCACCACTCTGTCCTTGATTTCTTTCATATCAATTTCAGATTTAGCACCTACTTCGATTACTGCTACACCACCACCTAATTTTGCTTTTCTCTCGTTCAATTTATCGACCTCAAATTCAGTCAATTTCTTGTCTTTCAATTTAGCCTCAATTTCCGATACTCTTTTCTCTACTTCTCCAGCAGTCGGCACACCTCCCATTATTACTGTACTAGATTGGTCTATTTTAACTGCTTGAGCAGTTCCGAATAGTTGGTCAACGAATTCTTTTTTAATGTCAACTACCATGTCCTCTGGCACTACTTGAGCACCTATTGTAGTTGCAATATCAATTGCTAGTTCTTTTCTATATGCTCCGAATCCTGGAGTCTTTATTGCAGCTATTGAATGACCACCCTTCAATTTATTGAGTGTAAGAGTAGATAAGGCATCACCAGTAATATCTTCTGCAATTACCAATAAAGGTCTTCTCATTTCAATTACAGGTGTCAGCACTGCTACTGCCTGTTCTTTAGTTGTCATCTTTCCATCAATGACTAACATTAACGGGTTCTGCATTGAAACTTCCATCTTGTCTGGGGAAGTAGAGAAGAAAGGAGTTATCAGTCCACGGTCAAATTGCATTCCATCCACTTTAGACCATGTGGTTTCAAAACCAGTACCATCTTCTACTGATACAGCTCCGTCTGTTCCTACACTTAGAAATGCTTCAGCTACGAGCTTGCCGATGTCTGGATCATTATTGGCAGATATAGTGGCAATCTGTTCTATCATTGGAGAATCATAAGTTACCGGTATTGCTTTGTTATTAAGCTCGGCCACTATCACTTGAGTAGCTTTATCAATACCTTTCTTAATGTCTAAAGGATTGTAGCCTGCAGAAACAAGTTTCAATCCTTCTGTAAGTATAGCCTGAGCTAATACTGTGGCAGTGGTAGTTCCATCGCCTGCATTCTTATTTGATTTCTGAGCAACTCTTTTAACTACGTTTGCTCCCATGCTCTCTAAGTCACCTTCAAGCTCTATTGCATCTGCAACAGTTACGCCATCTTTAGTAACTCGATCATGTTCATCATTTAAAGTGTGAATGATTACGTTACGCCCTTTTGGGCCCAAAGTTACTTTCACTGCATTAGCTAGAGCATCTACTCCTGCTTTAATTCCATCTCTAACCTCTTGGTCAAATTTAATATCTGTCATGTTATCTTTTTGTTTGTTCTAAAAATTGTAGGGTATAAACTCCATGTTTATCTGTTGGCTTATACCATGAATTATTTACTATGTAGGATCTTTCGTTTCCGTTAACCCATACTGTCCCTGAACTCTCAAGGAAATCTATCACTTCTTTGTGTAATTCTACTTTAAACATCATATCACCATAAACCCTCTGGGCATTCACTTGTTAAACTTCTGGTTTTATCTGCCAATGGGCAACCACATTTTAAACACCTGTCCATCGCTGATTTAAAAGAGCAAGCATCACATATTTCTCTACGAGCTTTAAATACTTTTTCCTCCTCTTCGCTAGACAATCCTAACTTAGATTTAAGTAGGTTCTTATATCCGTCTGCTATTTCTTTTGCTTTATACATAATAATCTATTGGTTTTAATTCGATTCTCATTTCTTTTATAAGGAAGTAAGTATTTCCACCTACTTTAATTCTCCCTATTGCTTTGTGATTGAGGAAGAAATCAAATACTTCCATGTGCCAAGCACTTTCTGTCATAATGACGATACTGTTTACTTTTCTAAGTTTAGCAGTATCTAATATACTTTTGAGTTTATTCTCTAATTCCTTCTTGCTTGTCAGAGCTACTATCATCTTTTACATCTTCTATTGCATTTACAAGTTCACCTTGTATAAGAGCGTTTAACTTATTGATTTCTTGAGCCACTTCTTCTGGTTTGATATGTCCTTTGTTTATTCCATAAGCTACTCTCTCCTGCACCATTGTTCTTTGGGTGGAAGATAAGTTTGAACCTTTATGAAAGATAAGGGCATTATGCTTCAATAATAAATCTTTTGGAAGTTGTAAGATTTTACGTTTAGAAGGAGCTATTCGTAAACTCCTTGCGATTTGACCTGGTTTAAGAATCTTCTTATCAAACGCTTCTTTGATCTGTTCTAGTTGTTCTTCTGATGTGATTTTGTTATCCATTATTAGAATTTGTTTTGGCTAATTTAAGAATAAATTACATATAAACCAAAAACAATTGTAAAAAAAATACCTGCTAGAGATTTCTAACAGGTATTAATTTAATCAAAATATTATATAAACAACTTTATTACTATAAGATTAAATACGCAAAGTCCTTGAGCATCACTGGGTTTGTGTGCTTTGGAACAGTTTTTATTACAATTTCCTCAAGACAGTGTATTTCTAGCAAGGACTGATAACATTTGTTAATTCAAAAGGATCTACTTGTTCCGTATCCAGTCCAATCTTGAGCGTATATGTAAAAGGTTTCCTGCGTTACTCAATATTATTACTTAAACCTCTCTGGTCGTCTGTGCCCTATCTATATGCGTTGATAAATTAGCTTCAGATTTTATACCAGTTAAAACACTGTAATAATTATGTTGATGCAAATATAGGTCATAATATGATTAAAACCTAATATGCATGTCATTACTTTTTGTTACATTCCCACGGAGCCTTTCTACGACTGATCTTATCTTGATCTCTGATAGGTATCTCTTTATCGTAAAGTACTGATTCTATGATATTCTTCAAATGCTGTTTACTATTCACCATTGTATTTAGTACGGAAGCTCATTAGGATCGTAATGAAGAATAAATGGAATTGAATCATATTGATTCTAAAGGCTTGTGCATGACTTCCATCCTTATAAGTTTCTTTGATATGCATCTTGTCATAATGTAATCCAAGTACTATTCCCCAGTATGTTGTGAATGTAATAGTTCCGTTTAAAATACTAAGCACTATTGGGAATGCAATCAATCCAAGTCCAATAATAATTTGCAAAAATAAAATCATAATAAAAAGTTTGAAATGCAATGTACAAAAAAATCCTCACATAATTGCAAGGATTTTTTAAAATTTCAATAATCTTTTTCTACTTTAGAACATATTCGTTGATGTACTCAACAATTTTTGCATAATTCTTGAATATGAATGCTCCAACAAATCCTGCTGGAATACTACCCCATCCAAATAGGAAAGTAAGTCCTACAGCTACACCTAATAACCCAATTCCGTAGAATCCAAGTCCAGTTGTAAAGTTCAATAATACTTTTAAAAAGTTTTTCATAAAAATAAAATTTATAATTTATTCGGCTAATATACTTCTTTATTAGTTGTAATCCTAATTTTCTGGCAACTTTCTTCTTTCAATCTTTTCTGGAGGTACATCCATTTTGCGTTCTAGCATGTCTCGAAGCTCCATCATACGCTTTGCCAGTTGATCCAATTCTTCTTTTATTTCCTCAACTGAAAGATCCACTTGAATATGCATGTAATCAGGTAGTGTGTTTGTATAAGATGGCATAAATGGACTTGTGCTATGGCCTGAACTTCCTTGTTGCCACATTCCTTGTATTTGACCACCTCCCGGAAGTATATTACCTGGAGTGCCCACTACCATAGCTTTACCTGCTTCAGATATCCTAGCCTTCTCAAGTATTTGATCGCTTATTGATTGTTGAGCTACTACTTGGCCCACATAGCCTAATCCTTGAAGTTTAGATAACTTATTGTACTCTACCATTTGCTTTAGGTCATCGATTGTTAATTTTTCTTTGTCATTCATGATTGTTCTGCTTTATTAAGTTGATTTTTAAATTCTTCGAATGATGTTATGTAATGAGAGAATTTAATCTCACTGTTCTTTCTTATTTCAAATAGTCCCTTCATTATCATCGATACCTTCATACTCCTCCCAAACCCTAGTCCTTTTCGATAGTCATCATTTGATTCTGAGTACATGTAACCTTCACTTATTAAATATTCTTTCCAGTTCATTACTTATTTTTATATTTTTCTACTCTTGATCCTATTGATCTCTTGTTACTAGACCATTTAAGTAAAGAATATCCTCTTAACTCACTATTATTTATTTTATTATAATTTCTAGTTCTAACATAAGACTTTTTTATAATTCCTCCTATGTCATAGAATTGACCATCTATCTTAGTTATGCAATGATTATCCATATCTGACCAATAAGCTTTTGCTTTTGGGAATATAATTTTCAATATCATGTAAAGTCTAAAACAACTTCCTTCAGTAAATATGACATTTTGAATGTCAGCAGAATCTCTTAATTCTTGTAAAAGTTTATTTATCATTAGGCTAAGATATCAAAAGTTTACCAGTATTCCAAATTAATGGCATAAATTTGTTTATTCCGTGATAATGGAATGAATTAATGCATGATAAAGAATACATATACTTTTATAATATACAACGAGTGAGGGAGCTAAGAGAGTGAGTATGCAAGAGTGAGGAGCGTAAGCTCCGAATGATGCATGCTCAGGAACTTAGGTACTGAACGAGATGTATATTATAAATACCAACCAATGTCCAGTTTATTAGTGCTTTTACTGGACATTATACCTCTATGGGTGTAGTATTGGTGGTAACTGGCGTGAATTAACCTATGGCAATAATTAGACAGATGTGCCAAAGTTTAATTAAGGTTTACTTTGTAACAATAATTTACAATAACATGGTTTACTTTGTCACAAATTTAGCATATAATTGTGACAAGAATATTCTATTAGCCTAGCATGATGGACACTTATTAACCTAGCGTGTAAAATTTATTTTATTTATTCAATATTTTTTTGTACATTAGCAGAAATTATAAATCAATATTATGAAAAATTACATTGGAACAAAGGAGATTAAAGCAACTCCTATGAACAGATTATATTACAATATTTACAGAGAATGGGTAGCAAGTCCTAGTGATGTCCTTGAAGAAGATTTGGTTGTCTTAGATTAAAGAGAACTTAAAGAGAAGATTAAAGAGAAGAGATGTATAAATACTTCTCTTTTTTTTTTTTTTTTTTTTTTTT
>TARA_R110002049_G_scaffold10728_3_pt1 | contig 26706 bp, 22 predicted proteins | sample TARA_R110002049 | Tara Oceans TARA_R110002049 (sample SAMEA4396941) | marine metagenome | biome: Polar Biome; feature: [SRF] surface water layer (ENVO:00010504); material: water (ENVO:00002006), including particulate matter (ENVO:01000060) such as... | depth 5 m
TCTACCCGCTCTTTTGCCTTCTTATAGCGTTTTTCCTCCAAGAATGTCTCATGTGTCTCCAGAGTCCCAATTTTTTCACTTAGAATGGGGACTTTAACTGTGAAATCTGTAGCAGTTTTATGAATCTGAACTTCCCTGTTGGACAAAATATGGTAGCGTTCCTGAATATTCCGAAGTCCAACCCCGCTACTTTTCTTCACCACCTGCTTTTCCTGCAAATTATTGGATACGCAAAGCATTCCCCCTTCCTCATAGACTCTGATGCGCAAAGGCTTTGTTGTTGTAACTACATTATGCTTTACGGCATTTTCCAACAAAAGCTGAAGGGACAAGGGGACTATTTTTGTTTCGGCCCCGCCGCTCCCCTGGTCTGGAATGTCAAAAACTATACTGTCCTCAAACCTCATCTTTAAAAGACGCACATAAGTTTTGGCAAAGGCAAGTTCCTCTTCCACGGTCACCAAATCTTTGTTCTTTTGTTCCAAAACATAACGATATACCTTGGAAAGGGAAGTAGTGAATTTTTGAGCCTGTTCTGGATCCTCCTCTATTAAACTATTAAGCACGTTTAGGCTATTAAATAGGAAATGGGGATCCAACTGATTCTTAAGGGCATCAAACTTGGCAGATGCCGTTCCTGCAATAATTTTCTGCTCCTTTACCTTGGTTTCTTGGCGATGCTTAAAATACCAGGCCAAATAAAATATCAATGAAATTAAAATGGCGAGGAAAAGTGACACTTTATAGTACTCTAATTTTTCCGAATTCAAAAAATCTGCAATCGGCTTTTTTTTGACCCACACCAGCAAGATCAAACGAGAAAAAAATATTCCTGCCATTGAGAGGACTATATTCCCGGCAACACCCATTAAAATATGATTTCCTTCGTAAAACCGATTCTTGTATTTATCCATTAGGAATTGAATCCAATACGCATTTACCATATATAGGATTACCGCAAAAATCATATTGCCATAGTATTCCTCCCAAGCCTGATGATAAGTGAAACCATCATCAAATTTTCCCATAAAAAAGAATACAGCAAGAAACACGAAATACAGCAATGTCCCAATCAACAACGCATTTCCAATATGCTTAATAAATTTTATCATCCAAAATTATTTACAACCAACTATCACCTGTATCCAACATTTTTCTTACATATTTGGGAACGGAGATCATTCTAGGTTTAAAGTTAGCAAAAAGTTCCCACGACAGAGAAGGGCAGACTAAATTGAAACCAGCATTCGTGGCTCAAAACAAAGTCGGCCCCTTTTACTTTTCCAAGGCTGCCTAGTCATCATTACAAGTTTGATATACTGGCTTAAAGATCCCACAACCTCATAGCTCACTTTAATGATTTACAAAAGCCAGTTTACTAACGGTCAAAGTTGTAAAAAGCTCAATTTGCATAACAGGCTATGTTTCCAAGCATACAAATGTGATTTAAACTACTTATTGGGAAAAATTGAATTTACTCAATTGTTATTTTCCGGGGATAGGTTGAGGGAAGGAACTATTAGAAATGAAAAAGAGGACGCACCCCTACGTCCTCTTTTAAAATTTTAAAAAATAGTTTTGTTTAAAACATATTTTTCAAGTCTTACTTATGAATGTTAAAATTAGTATTTATTCTCTTACAAAATGTTCTTTATCGAAAAAAAATTAACTCAAAGCGTAAATCTGAATATTGAAACTACAAGTCAATAAAGTTAAAACGAGAAGTATTAAGCATGCGAAATCATACGTTATAAAAATTATCCACAACAACAAAAGAAGACAAGAACTAAAAATGTATTGGGCAATTGAACTTAGAAGAGGTTTGTCAAATCAAAAGTTATAGAGCTTTTTATAAATTAAAAAGAGGACGCACCCCTACGTCCTCTTTTAAAAGTTAAAAAATAGGTTTTTTACGAAATAACTTATTTTTTAAGTCTTACTTATGAATACTAAATTTAGCGAAAATTTTAATAGGAACGGTGCTTTTTTGACAAAAAAACTAGCTCAATCCATAAGTTCCGCCCCAATTAGGTCTCTAAAATACCTGCCAACCAACTTAAAATATCACTTTAGAGTTTGGTTGTAAAAAATTAAATACAAGCTATTTACTAGAAAAAGTAAACTCTGGTAGCTTAATAATTTCACCGCCTTGGAGCGCCGACTCATGTGCCAAAATTCCAACACAGGTTATATTGGCCGACTGCTTGGCATTGGGATAAGGCGCTTTGTTCTGGACAAGGGCATTTACAAATTCATGCACCAGATGTGGGTGCGAGCCGCCATGACCTGCTCCCTGAGTAAACGACAAGTGTTGGTGCTCATCCGAGTCATACACGCCTTGGGTTGTGAAATGCTGTATTTCTTTGGGCAACAATTTTGCAAAATCCGGACATTCCATTTCTTCTGGAATCTCTGGCTCCGGTTTCTTGGCCGTATGCATCACCAATGGTTTACCTTCGATCAAGGGCCACTCAACTGATTTTTTTGAGCCATAGACCTCAAAGCTTTCACGATATTGTCTGGCCACATCAAAAAGCGAACGATACACCTGGGCACTTAAATCCGAATTCCGAAATTTAATATGTGTGGTTTCAACCGCAAATGGTGAGTTGTAATGCGATATTAACTCCTCACGTATAGTACCGGACCCGAAACAAGAAACATACTCAGCCTCCCCTTTGGTAAGGGCCAGAACAGGGCCAACACAATGTGTGGCATAGTGCATTGGAGGTAGACCCGGCCAATAATTGGGCCAACCGTCCATATCCTGCTGGTGACTAGCTTTTAAAAACTGTATTTTACCCAACTCCCCTTTTTCATATAATTCCTTCATAAATAAAAACTCTCTGGCATAAACCACCGTCTCCATCATCATATAAGTGAGTCCTGTTTCTTCCGTTAAACGCACTATTTCCTCACATTCTTCCACTGTGGTCGCCATAGGTACGGTACAGGCAACGTGCTTTCCGGCTTTTAAGGCTTTTATGGATTGAATTCCATGATTTGGAATAGGCGTATTAATATGCACGGCGTCTATTTCAGGATCCAAAAGTAGCTCGTCATAGGAAGTATATCTTTTCCCTATATTGAACATATCCGCCAACTCATGCAACTTCGCTTCATTACGTTGTGAAATAGCCACGAGATTGGCGTTCGGGTGCTTTTGGTAGATGGGAATAAATTCTGCTCCAAATCCCAAGCCTACGATAGCGATGTTTACTTTCTTAATGCTCATCTTATCTAAATTTTAATTAAATGTCTTTTTTAAAAAATCGATTCCTTGTGAAGCGAATTCATCCTGGCTCTTGGCTAAATTTTTCCAAATACACACAGCTCCGGCCAATTCCTTGATTTCCGGGGTAAAGCTTTCGATCACTATTGCCCCTTTATAATCAATAGCCTTTAAGCCGTCTGCAAAATCGAACCATGGAGTAAGACCGGTACCGGGAATTCCCCTATGGTTTTCGGAAACCTGCACATGGATCAGTTTGTCCCCTACCATTTTTATAGCTTCGGCAATATTCCTTTCCTCAATGGTCATATGAAATCCATCCAATAGCACCTTGGCACTACTGTGGTTAACATCCCCAATAAAACGCATAACATCTTCTGCGGTATTGATCATATCCGATTCAAAACGATTTAGTGGCTCCAAAGCTATGGACACCCCATAATTCTCCGCCATTGCACAAACCTTGGCAATATTGCGCACCGCAAGGTCCCATTCCCGCTTTCGCTCTTCTTTGGGAAGCATTCGGGCCTTACCTACTGCGGCATACATGGGGCCAGCCAAAAATTCAACCTCCCATAGATTACATAGTTGGAAACATTTTTCAATGTAGTCGAAGCAATTCTGATGTACGGCGGCATCCTCATGGGTAAGATCCTTAGTAGGCCCAAAGGCACCGCAAACTACCCCTTGCAGTCCATTGTCCTTCAAAGCCATTTTTACAACTTCCCCATTAATCAAATCCGGGTCTTCCACTGGAATTTCCACCAAATCATACCCCATTTTTTTAATTTTAGGAAACAGGGCAATAGATTGTGTATTGAAAGGCGATTCCCAAAGCCAGGTACTTACTCCGTATTTTATATTGTTTGTCATTCTAGTATAATTACTTTAAATAAGATATGATAGTAGCTTGCTTTACAATTGGATACATTGTTTTTAATAAGTTTATTGCATCCTTCAGTTTGCCTTGACTACCTTCATAACACCTTGCATAATTCGCCAATGGCCCGGAAAAGTACAGATAAAGGGATAATCCCCTGGTTCATTGGGAGCTATGAATTTCAATACAACCTTTTCTTCAGGGTTTATGATAGCTGTGGCAAAAAGTACTTCAGGCATCTCTGGCACATAATTTTTCTCTGCACCATCTGGATCCATGGCCAATTTATCGGCGGCCATGCCCACTTTTTCCTTTGCACCAGTTTTGGTAATAACAAGGTTGTGCTGCATAAAATCCGTGTTCTCAAAAACCAGCTCAACGGCCTTTCCCGCATCTACAACAAATTCAGTTAGGTCATATTTCATTTCATTCTTAATGGTCTTGATATTAATTACAATGGCATTGGAGCCGCTCACCGCACTATTTTCAGCACCCAATTCAACCTCATTGATATAGGTTTCCACCAAGAGTTCCCCTATCGACTTATCGGCAAATAGGTTTTTTGCTGCCTTGGAGAAATCCAACTCCACTTCATATTTCCAGTCTCCTGCCAACGCAGTATTATATGGACCGGTCTTTAAAAACATTTGTTCTTTTTTGCCCCATATGCCACCGCCGCCACCGGTATCCTCCACGCGAACGGCAATAGAATTACTGCCAGCTTTCAAGACTCCTGACGGAATCTGATATACCCTATCCGCCTGATAATCTTTCTCGGTTCCCCCAACCAGTGTTCCATTAATATAGACCTTGTCGGAATCATCAATTGGTCCTAATGAGATAGTGCCCGACTTGGCTGCCCTATCGGATGGAACATCAATATTTTTACGAAACCAAATAATTCCATCCATCTGCAATCCAGCATCTTCTATAAGCTGGGGAAGGAGCATTGTTTCCCATTTGGAATCGTCGAGTTCCATGGCTTGTCTTTGCTTTTTATCAACTGAGCCAATTTTAAAATTAGGGTTGGACGCCATAAATGCAGCAATAAATCCTTGATGATGTTTACTGCCGGCAACGTAAAGTGCCTTTGCCAACCAATCATCTGCTGCAACCTGCCCATCTTTACTCAACTCGAACAATTGCCTCCCTATTTCATTACTAGGTACCCTTTCGGAAAAATATAAAAGGGCAGCCAATTGTACCTGAGGGTCTTTGTCCTTTAATACATTGGATTTCAACAGTAACCCATCTGCCGTTTGGTTCTTAGGTAAAATCTGAATAGCAGCTTTTCTTACCGCTCCTGAAGGATTCTTTAAGGCCGTTTTCACTACATCCATAGCCTCTGAGTTGCCTGAAACAGCACCTAGTCCATTTAGGGTCCATAAAGCATGTAATGCCCCAGGGTTGAGTCCCAATGCGTCCACTTCGGTGTTCTGCACCAATTTAATAAGATCGGGCACCACCTCCGTACTAGTATTTTCAACCAATAAACGTTGGGCTGTCATTCGCCAAAACATATTATCACTGGACAGGGCTTTTAGCAAACCTTTTGAGTCGCCCTTATCCAAACTAACGGATTTTTTATCCTCTGCATCTTTGGGCATAATACGCCAAATACGACCTTTGGATTTATCCCGTAGTGGGTTTTCGTAGGCATTCCCCAATCCGTTCACGGCATCATATCCTCCCCTGTCCGCATTAGGGGTGGGATTGTGTTGAATTATAAAATTGTACCAGTCCAATACCCAAACTGCACCATCAGGCCCTACTTTGGCCTCCACAGGGGAAACCCATTCATCCGAGCTGGCCATTAAATTGCCGCCATCCTTTTCTATATATCCGGCTCCAACCTTTTCAATTTTGGCAATATGAACGACCCCTCCCGTTGGTTCGCACACAAAGGCATAGGCATTCCAATACTGCTTTGGAAAAGTCCTAGCTGTGTAAAAATGATGTCCAGCAGCAGCCGTAAAGCCCCCGAACACATCCACTTGTCTAATGTTTTGGGTAATTGGTAACATGGCGTAGTGGCCATCTATTTTTGCACTTCCCTTAAGTGAAATCCCCGCCACGTCTTTTAAATTCTTATTTGGTATACCCATAAAAACACTGTGGGTATTGTTAGCGGTGGAGGCAAAAATGGAATTATCCTCGGTAATCCCCAAACCCCATGTATTGTTACTGGTATTCGTCAGAAATTCAAAATTGTCATATTTACTATTGAAGCGATAAATTCCCTGCCCAAATTCATAATTGTCACCGGAAATGGTCCCTTTAAAACCTGAATACCCCACGACTCCATAGATATTGTTATCAATTCCCCTTTGAAGGTTTGATGGTCCTGCGTGGGTATCAAAAACTCCCCATCCATTAATGGCAATTTCCTTGACATCCGCTATGTCATCGCCATTTGTATCCTTTAAAAACAAGAAATATGGCGCTTGGGAAACCAAAATCCCCCCGTTTACAAAGGTAAAACTTGTAGGTATATTTAATTTATCTGCGAAGACCGTAAACTTATCCGCTTTTCCATCCCCATCGGTATCTTCACATATTTTTATCCTGTCATCTCCAGAGCCTTTGTCGTCCCTAACTGTATTGGGATAGTCAACCGTCTCTATAACCCAAAGCCTGCCCTTTTCATCCCAGTTCATGGCTATGGGGTTAATAATATTTGGCTCTGCGGCAAATAACTCCAGCTTAAATCCAGCCGGGACCTGAATTAATTTTGCAGATTCTTCCGGCGATAAAGGCAATTGATATTTGGGTGCAGGGTCTCTTTTCTCATAGTTGGGAATATTTGCCATTTCTTTATAACTCAGACTTGGTAAGTCTTTGGCAAATTCTTCCCAGTTCTTCTTTACTTGGTCACTAACCGCCCAAAGAATGCCTTCTTTTATCAGATTTTGAAACTCGGGTTTGCTCCAGGTTCTTTCATCATGTCCATAAGCTGTATAGAACACCTTTCCTTTACCAAATTGCTTTACCCAGGTCCACGGTTCTCTATGCTCCCCTTCCACCCTTTCCATCAACACTGTAATGTCCTTGGCCAATTTATCGTGAACATAGGTTTCGTCCCAAGTGGAGAACTCTTCCACGGACTGCATAATAGGGTGCGATTTATCACTGATTTTGGCCGTAAAGGTATCCGTGCCATGTGTTTTAAATTGTCCGCCAACCAAATCCACATATTCCTTAGACTCATTAAAACAGAAGCTAGCACAATGAATAGGGATAAACGCATGACCTTCGGCAACATAATCCAACAATGCTTTTTCCTGTTCGGGAAACCTACTTTCATGATTGGCATAGATTATTACTCCGTCATAAAGACTCAAATTTTCCGGATTTAAATCCCCTACTTCTTCCGTATAGGTGATATTAATACCACTTTGGGTGAGGCCGGAAGCCAGCATAGGCATGTATACCCTAGAATTATGGTGTTCCATGGCATGGCCTAGAAACAATATCTCTATACGTCTGGGTTGATCATCCTTCTTTTTCTTTTGGGAAGAATTACAAGCTGCTAGGGTCAGCATAACTATTAGCCAACTTAATAAACGTGCCATTATGGTTTTCATGATAAACTTATATTTGTGTTTAACAATGATAACCATTTTGCAGGTACAAAGAATACTATATGTTATCCAAAATTGACTCTTTTATATCTTAGGATTGGTTTTATACCTATATTTGCAGATAAAAAAATACAAAACATTAACTAAGTACCAAGTCTTGGTTTGCCTTTATTAATGCTTTCCAATATTATCCTAAAGTGAAATCTGCCCTACAAAAATCGCCCATTCCAAAATCCCATGCCTTTGTAGCCAAGATATTGAGACAGCCCAATTTTGACCCTATTTGGCATTTTCACCCCGAATATCAATTATTTATGGTCCTAAAGGGCAGTGGCACTCGGTTTATTGGCGATCACGTAAAACATTTTAAACAAGGGGATATCACCTTTACCGGTCCTAATTTACCGCATATGTGGCGTAGTGATAATGAGGGCATGACCGTAGAGAAGAATTTATGGTCTGAAGGAATTGTGGTATACTTCCACGAGGATTTTATAGGCAGTAGTCTATTGCAAAAGGAAGAAATGATCAAGCTTAGGCAATTGTTTCAAAAGAGTTTAAGGGGATTGGATGTTTCGGGAAAAACAGCACATGCCATTCGCGCTATGCTCACCAATCTTTTACATCTTGAAGGCATGGAAAGCGTTTTGGAATTGTTTAAAATATTAAACTGTCTTTCCAACACCACAGAAACTACCCTATTGGCCAGTCCAGGCTATACCAATTCGTTAAAAGAAGGCGATACCGAGCGAATGAATAATGTTCACGCCTATGTTATGAAGAATTTCAAGGGAAAAATAGACTTGGATACCGTGGCATCCTTGGCCAATATGACCCCTACTTCTTTTAGCCGGTACTTTAAGATCCATGCCAATAAGACCTTTTCCGAATTTTTAAGTGAAATCAGGATTGGCTATGCCTGTAAACTCTTGATCGAAGATAAAATGAATATAGGTCAGGCCTGCTATGAGAGCGGTTTTCAAACCTTGTCCAATTTTAACAAACAGTTTAAGGCGATTACCAAAAGAACGCCTATGTCCTATAAAAAAGAATACAAAGTTTAACCAAACCTCGGGACCAGAGGCCATCCCTAGAATTTTTTGAAGAAATATTTACTTTAATTAAAGTAATTTTGCGCTATGGTAAGAAACATTCAGCTTAGGACCACCCTATTGGAAGAATCCGTAGAAGATATCCTGCAAAAGAAAGCTGCAAAATATTTGGGAATCCCCATTCAGGAAATTTCAACGATTAAAGTGCTTCGGAAATCTATCGATGCACGGAAATCTACCATCTATTTCAATTATAAGGTTTCAGTGTATATCAACCAAGCTGCACCAAAAAATAATGAGTACAACTTTGATTACCAAGATGTTTCCAAAGCCAAAAAAATACACATTATAGGATTTGGCCCTGCTGGAATGTATGCAGCATTGCGCTGTTTGGAACTGGGGTTTAAACCCATCGTCTTGGAAAGGGGCAAAAATGTCAAGGACCGTAGACGAGACCTAAAGGCTATTAATAGGGATCATATTGTAAACGAAGATTCCAATTACTGTTTTGGTGAAGGAGGTGCCGGCACCTATTCGGACGGTAAACTCTATACCCGAAGCCTTAAAAGGGGTGATGTGCGAAGAATCTTCGAAAATTTGGTTTTTCACGGTGCAACAGAACAAATCCTGATAGACGCCCACCCCCATATAGGGACCAACAAATTACCCAAATTGGTCCAGAATATTAGGGAGACTATTCTAAAATATGGCGGGGAAATACACTTTCAAACTAAGGTAGTCGATTTTAAGATCGTCAAAAATGCCATCAAAGGAATCGTTTTGGAAGAGGGCAGTGAAATGCCAACGGACAGGGTTATTTTGGCTACGGGCCATTCCGCAAGGGATATCTATTACCTGTTGAACAACAAAAAAATTGCGATACAAGCCAAGTCTTTCGCCATGGGCGTAAGGGTGGAACACCCACAACATATTATAGATAGTATTCAGTACCATTGTTCAGGAGAACGCAACGAATTGCTTCCAGCGGCCTCATATAGTCTGGTTGAACAGGTCAAGGATAGGGGGGTATATTCGTTTTGCATGTGCCCGGGCGGGTTTATAGTTCCCGCGGCAACTGCTCCGGGAGAAGTGGTCGTAAACGGTATGTCTCCCTCCAAACGAAATAATTTATTTGCCAATTCCGGAATTGTTGTAGAGATAAATGTGGATGTTGATATTTACAAATATGAACACTTTGGGGCATTGAAAGGGTTGGAATATCAAAAAGATCTAGAGCGATTGGCATTTACCTCCGGCGGAAGAAACCAAACTGCCCCTGCCCAACGACTTACAGATTTTGTAGAAGGTAAATTGTCCATCGATCTAAATCCGACCTCCTATCAACCTGGTCTAAAATCAGCTCCATTACATTCCCTTTTACCCAAATTAATTGGTAGCAGGCTACGATCAGGTTTTACGGCATTTGGCGAAAAAATGAGGGGTTATTACACTGCAGAGGCCAATGTTGTGGGAGTGGAATCCAGAACATCTTCTCCCGTAAACATTCCGAGAAAAGAAAATTTGGAACATCCGGAAATCATGGGGCTGTTTCCTTGTGGAGAGGGTGGCGGATACGCTGGAGGCATAGTATCGGCTGCCATGGACGGTGAACGTTGTGCTGAAGCCGCCGCCGCTGGACTCTAGGTCTATTTATTGATTTAAACTGTTTATCCAAACTAATCCCCTACCTTTGCCACTTATTTTACATATTACATGACATTCAAAGACTTAGGTATTATAGAGCCTATCCTAAAAGCCCTAACGGCAGAAGGCTATACAAATCCAACTCCAATACAAGAACAGTCCATCCCCATATTGCTTAAGGGTAAGGATCTATTGGGTTGCGCGCAAACAGGAACCGGTAAAACGGCAGCATTTTCCATTCCTATCATTCAACAAATGGTAATGGACAGGGAGGACAATCAACAACAACGAAAAATTAGAACCTTAGTGGTTACTCCAACTAGGGAGTTGGCCATCCAAATCGGGGAGAGTTTTACCTCATATTCTAGATTTACAGGAATAAGAAATACGGTGATTTTCGGTGGAATAAAGCAAGGAAGACAAACAGATGCCCTTAGAAAGGGCGTTGATGTAGTCATAGCTACCCCTGGAAGGTTATTGGATTTAATGAACCAAGGATATATTTCCCTAAAGGATATTAAATACGCAGTCTTGGATGAGGCGGACCAAATGTTGGACATGGGCTTTATCCATGATATAAAAAAGATAATAGCCAAATTACCATCAAATAGGCAATCCCTATTTTTCTCGGCCACTATGCCACCGGCTATTGTGGAACTATCCAAAAAAATCTTGGGCGATTTTGACCGAGTCACCATTAAACCTCAACAAGCTACAGCTGAAAAAGTAGAACAAGGCGTTTATTTTGTTACCAAAAAAAATAAACCAAACTTATTGATCCATCTTTTGGAAAAAGAACCCAATGATTCGGCCCTTGTTTTTTCACGTACCAAACATGGCGCCAATAAAATTGTAAAACAGTTGGCCAAGGCCGATATTAAGGCTGATGCCATTCACGGAAATAAGTCACAGAATGCAAGGCAAAAGGCTTTGGGCGATTTTAAGGATGGAGAATTAAAAGTTCTGATTGCAACGGACATTGCCGCCAGGGGAATAGATGTTGAGGAACTTTCCTTGGTCATCAATTACGATTTGCCGAATGTACCGGAAACTTATGTACATCGTATAGGCAGAACAGGTAGAGCCAGTGCCAGTGGTGTTGCACTATCCTTCTGCGACGCCGAAGAAAGACCTTATTTAAAGGATATTCAAAAACTTATAAACCAGCAGGTCCCGGTAATAAAAGACCATCCTTTTGTGGATGATGGATCTGAAGAAGTGCCTTTGGAAGAAAAAAAACATCACAATAACAGGCAAAAACCAAGAACAGGTAACTCCAATTCCAGAGGTGGCAGAACCAACAACCACAATAGGAGCAGGAATAATAGGCCGCAAAGGGATTAATATTTAAAATTTAGTCCGCTTTTAGCTTTCTCTTTAAGTGATATTAAATCCCCTATAATTAGCAGGTATTTAAAAAATTCAAGATATTTATTCTTTTAAAACAACCTTTTTTTAAAAGAATAAATATCAAATGAAAAATTTATTTACTGCCCTAGTAACTGGTTTGGTCCTTTTGGCCTTTCCACTACCCACATTATCCCAAACTACCAATCTTATCAGTTTTAATATTAGATATGACAATACTGGGGACACCATCAACAATTGGAACGACCGGAAAGCGTCATTGGCAAAACTAATTCAGCATTATGATGCCGATATTGTAGGTATCCAAGAGGGATTGCACCATCAGGTGGACTTCTTAAATACGGCCTTGACAAATTATTCCTATGTGGGAGTAGGTCGGGATGATGGTAAGGAAAAAGGGGAATACTCAGCGATTTTCTATAATTCCAATAAATTTAAAGTTCTAAAAACGAATACCTTCTGGCTATCCGAAACGCCCGAAAAAGTTACGGTAGGATGGGATGCCTCCATGGAGCGAATCTGCTCCTATGCCCTGTTTGAAAATTTAAAGACCAAAAAACAATTTTGGGTATTCAACACCCATTTTGATCATCGGGGAATGCAGGCTAGGATAAATTCGGCACAACTCATATATAAAAAAATAAATGAAATCAATACCTCCAAGCTTCCTGTAATCCTGATGGGCGATTTAAATTTAACCCCTGACACCGAACCCATTCAATATTTAAAAAAGAACCTGACAGATGCCATGGAAATATCCAAAAAACCCTTCTATGGTCCTACTGGCACCTTCAATGGATTTGATCAGGACAGAATTATGGAAAATAGGATAGACTACTTCTTTGTGAAAAATGTTGATGTCCTGTCCTACACCCATATTGATGACAGAATGGCCAATAACAAGCATATTTCGGACCATTTACCAATTCTCATGACCATTGCCAATTAATTGAATTTATGTATACCCCATCACATTATAAAAATGAAGACTTAAAAAAAGTAAGGGAATTCATAAAACAAAACAGTTTTGGCATATTGGTGAACCAAACCAATGGGAGGCCCTGGGCCACACATATTCCTTTGGAATTGGATATAGATAGGGAAGGAAAGGATATTTTGGTAGGGCATATCTCAAAAGCCAATCCACAATGGAAGGCCTTCAAGGATAATGAAGAAGTTCTAAGTATCTTTAATGGGCCACATAGCTATGTCTCCTCATCTTGGTATAAGGAAGAGGAAGTACCCACCTGGAACTATATTGCAGTGCATGTTTACGGAACTATTAAAGTAATGGAGGAAACGGCTGTCTTGGCATCCCTCCATAAATTGGTGGACAAATACGAAAAAGGATCTACCAATCCCATCTCCTTAAATGATCTCTCCAAGAATACCATGAAACAGATAAAAGGTATTGTAGGGTTCCAAATTAGTATCACTGATATTCAAGCTACCTATAAGTTGTCCCAAACACGGCCACAGGACCATTCGAAAATACTGGAAGAACTTCAGAAAACAAATAATCCAGGTTCCCAAACAATTGCCAGTTGCATGAAAAATTTAAAAAAATAAATATTATTCGCATTCACAAATATTGATAAATGAATTTAGATCAAGAAAAATTAATAGCTGCCAAGGAAGCAGTGAAATATGTTAAAAGTGGCATGACAGTGGGATTGGGCACTGGATCTACTGCGGCCCACATGGTAAATGAATTGGGTAGACTAGTGCAAAACGGATTAAAAATAGTCGGAGTGCCCTCTTCGGAAAGCACCAAAAAATTGGCGACTGAAAGAGGAATACCGCTTACTACCTTGGAAAATGTCAAATCCATTGACGTCTATATTGACGGGGCCGATGAATTTGACCCTTATATGCAGCTGATAAAAGGTGGAGGAGGCGCCTTGTTAAGAGAGAAAATTTTGACCTATAATTCCGATTTGGTCATCATAATTGCGGACTCGCAAAAGGAGGTAAAAAGATTGGGCGCTTTTAAACTACCCGTGGAAACCATTCCTTTCGCTACCCAGAAAATAGAGCAGTTGCTGAAAAAAATGGAGCTTCAGCCTAAATTAAGACTAAAGGATAGTGCGAATTTTATCACTGATGAAGGTAATTTCATCCTAGACCTTAACATAGCTCATATTACGAATATTCCATTATTGGAAAGTAGTCTAAAGCAAATCCCTGGCATTGTAGAAACTGGTCTATTCTTGGATATGGCAGATATTATTATTGTAGGTAAAGGAGAAAGTACCGTAACAGTAAAAAAATAAGAAGGATTGGGCTATTTCATTTATCCCCAATCCAGATCGCAAATTTTTTGGGCACTATAAACAGAAAACCAGTAACCGTTGGGTTACTGGTTTTCTGTTTTAAAATTGGATTAAAAAATTATTGACTAGCGCACTTTTCTGATCAAATTGGCCATATAAACATATTTCATGTCCCTTAACCCAATAGCCTCTTGCATAGCTTTAGTGGATGCCGGGGTTGCGCCCTCCCCCCAGTTAACATTTTGGTTCAAGGCCTGATTATAATCCTTAAACATGCTAACTGTCATATGGGAAGCGTATGTATCACTTCCAATAGGATTTATAAATCGTATTAATCCCCAATTGGCCTTTCCACCAGCATCTACAACTTTTTGGTGGATGGGTTGAAAGATTTCCATCTCCGCCTTTTCATATGCGCCGTAGTTCATTAGGTCTACTTTCATCATATCTATCTGGGCTACGGTTCCCAAAGGCATATTGAACTCCCCTGTGGTTGTGGCAATTTCTTCCGTATATATTCTTACTGCCAAATCCCGTGTTGCCGAGGAATGACTTATTTTCTTATTTAGATCCGCTTCAGCCATCTTAGGATAGGCCGCTTTGGCCCTGTCCATTAAATGTACCCAACTGCTGCCGTCCATCATCTTAACTGCGTCGTTAAATACGGTGACGGTAACGTATTGAAATCCCTGATGTTCTCCTCCTGGGCTAAGCGCCCAAAGATCCCAGCCGATAATATCACCTGCTTTGACCCGTTGAATCTGAATCTTTTCCCAAAATTCTTCCGTGGCGTTATACTCCATTTCCTGTTCATTGTCCACTTGCATAAATTCAAATAGGAGAAAAAGTTTTTCCTGAGCAATAGCCATATTGCCTACTATCAATAATGCGAATAGAATTAAAATATTTTTCATAATAATTAGGTGTTATTGGTTAATATTCCTTTCTCTTATTCTAAAATCCTCTTCAAATGAAGATCTTACAATTGGTTCTCCCGAACCTGTCAATGTATGATATTAACCAAATAAAAACTTAATAATCAAATAGTTAGGACGAATGAAATCTATTATTGTCCGTAGAAAGGTTTTAACTTACCAAAGGCCTGAATTAGCAAATCTAAATAGTATGTAAATGCTTGAGAAGATGCTCTTTAAATGATTTACTAATAGGAATAACTTTTCTGTTAATTTCCAAGTGGTTATCCGTAACCACATCCAATTTGGAAATATTGACCATAAAGGAACGATGTACCCTAATAAAAACCGGGCTTTTAATTTCCTTTTCAACAATCTTGAGCGTTGTACTGATCAAGTAGTTACCGTTTGAAGTAATTATATTACTATAATTTCTATCGGCCTCAATATAAAGAATTTCATCTAGGAGTAATTTTACCATTCGACCATTATGTCTTACAAAAATTCGGTCTGCCATAAGCTCGAAATGTTCAGAGATATCTTTGACCTCCACCTTATTTTCCTCTATTTGATCCACGACCAAGGCAATGGTCCGTTGTAAATTAAGGCTATTGAAGGGTTTTGAAATAAAGGCATAAGGGTGTGTAGCTTTAGCCCTGGAAAAAGTGGCTTCATCGCTATTGGCGGTAAGATAGATGATAGGAATCTTTTTGTATTTATTGATTTCAATTGCCGCTTCAATACCATTTATGGTTCCCTTTAGGTTAATATCCAATAAAATAATATCTGGAATGTTCGTCCTGGCGTGTAAAATGGCCTCCTCTCCCCTAGTTTCAATGCCTATGACCTCATAGCCCAAATTGGAAAGTTGTACCGAAATATTTGCTGCGATGATCATGTCATCCTCTACAATTAAAATTCGGGTCTTTTGGTTCATAATCAGGCTGCTTTGTGATGTTGAAATTCAAAGGAAACCGTAGTCCCTTTCTTTTGTTGAAGTACCATCTTACCGTCCAATTGCTTGGTTAAAAGGGCAATCAATTGAGTTCCAAATCCTGTTCCATTGGCACTGCTTCCTTTCTTTATACCAATACCATTGTCAGTAACCTTAAGTTCCAAATAATCGGTCTTCTGAACAAGGCCTACAGTTATAGTACCCCTATTATTACCGGGGAAAGCATATTTTAAAGCGTTCGTAATCAACTCGTTCACTATTAACCCTATAGGAGTTGCTATATCCACATTTAGTTCGATCTCTTTCATTTCATAAACCATATTGATCCTTTGTCCGGCGCCGTAGGAGTGTAGTACATAATCTCCTAAAATTCTAAAATAATTCCCCATCTCAATGCTTGCCAAATTTTTTCCCTGATATAAATTTTTATGGATCATACTCATACTCTGGATCCTGTTTTGGATTTGGTGCATGTTTTCCTTTATATTTTTATCTTCAATATGGGTAGATTGGAGGGACAATAAACTGGACACCACCTCCAGATTATTCTTAACGCGGTGATGTATCTCCTTTATTAAAAATTCTTTTTCTTTATTTTGAAGTTGCAGCAATGCATTCTTTCTTCGGTTATTTTTAATGGCCACAAAGCCCAAAATCAAAAGAAAAAATAACAGTCCGGTTATAATCGAAGTTAGGATTTGGTTGGTCTGCTGCTTTTTTATAGTGCCTCGCTGTAGCAGAATGGTATCCTCCTTTTGTGCCACTTCAAATTCCGTTTGTAACAAGGCAATTCGATGATCGGATTCCGCCGTGAAGATTTGCTTTTTTAGCCCATCATACTCCGAAAATGCCTTGTAAGCCTCCATATAATTATGATCCCCTGCATAAGCTTTTCCAAGGGCTTCATATGCCTGACTCAAATAATATTCATCACCAAAATCAACCGTAGCCACATCAAGTGATTTTAAAAGACTTTCTATTGCATTTTTATATTTCCCTTGTAGATTCTGCATTTTTCCAATAGACAACCATGATCGCATCAGCATAAATCCATTCTCCAACAACTCGGCATATTTAACAGCATTTTGGCCGGCATTTTCGGCTTTCTTGTAATTCTTTAAATAGGCATATAAATCTACAAGTGAAATATAAACATCACTTAAATTATTGTAAAATCCGTAGCGCTCGCCAATCACCAAGGAATGCTCAAAATATTTTAACGCTTCTTCATGTCTATTTAATTTAAGGTAGTTATTGGCCACAACGTAAAGGGTAAAATCATAATCAAGATCAATAATCCCTCGCTCTTCAAAGAGGACTATGGATTTAATACCATATTTTAATCCTTTATCATATTTGGCCTGTTTATAGAAAATATTACTTAAGTCGCTATAAGCAAGTGCAATGGCTTTTGTATCATTTTGTTCCTCCCCCAATCTAAGGGATTCCATAGCATAATCGGCAGCCTTGTCCAATTGCCCACGCCGTTCATAAACATATCCCAGTTGTGTGTTCAAAAAAGCAAGATCCTTCGCCAAGACCTTACTTTTAGCATTTTCCAACACTATTTGGGCACTGTCCAATTTTTCCATACGCAATAGAATAGCCCCTTGTGTAATCTCAAATCGGCCATTCCACAAACTATTGTCCATTTCTATGGTACGCTTTAAACCCAACTCGGTGTATTTTAAGGCCTTTATTAGATTACGGGTGTGCCAATAATAGGCCAGATCGTTCAGGATTTCGAATTGCAAGGTATCCGTTGGCGCCTCTTCATAGAATTGTTCCAAATGGTCCAGATAGGAAGCTCCAAAATTATCAGTATCCACAAACACTTTTTGATATGCAATCTCTCGATTAAAATCTATGAGTTGAGCACATAATAATGAAGTACAAAAAAAAGTGGCAAAAATTGTTATGTAGTGGCTTTTACCCATTTTTTAAAACTATGATAACATGTTGTAAAGCTGGGGTTCTTAAATATACGAATATTATTCACATAAATCATAGGGTAATTAAAACCACATGTTCGGACAATAAATCAAGTCCTCCGTCCTAAATTAATTGGTTATCGACCTAAAAACCAATTAATTAGATTAAGGTATAGAATCATTTAATAGTCATGAAATCACCAATAATACTTTTGATGTTTATTGTTTTAGGTTGTATTTCCTGCAAAAACGACCCAAAGCACGGTGACAATAAAAATATAACAGTGGATATTGATAATCAGGTAGATACTAAAAAGAATGATTTTGAATCAACCATTAGAGCTTATCTCAACAATAAAGATGAAGCTGAAATTAATGCCTTGGTGACGGACAATTATATAAGAAATATGAACGGAATTACCGTAGTTTCCAATAAATCGGAATTAAAAGCAAGACTACAATTATATACTATTGGATTCCCGGACCACAATATGTTATTGAGCAATAGTAACGTATGCGAAAATCAGGGTTTTGTAAACTGGGTCTTCACAGGGACCCATACTGGGCAATTTGCCGATGTAATTGCTACAGGTAAAAAAGTTAAAATAAACGGATTTTCACATCTCTATTTTAATGAAGATGGCAAAATATACCAAGAAGATATTTTTTACAATGAACTGGAGTTGCTGCAACAATTGGGATTCTCCCTGGTAGCTCCAATTCTAAAATAGGGCATTTTATAAATGTTCCCCTCTAATAGTAAATCGAACATGGAAATCAACACTATAAACTAAACTTTAGAATTATGAGAAACTTTAAAAAATCATTTGTAATTGTATTATTAGGATTATTGGCTCCTAGCCTTGCCATGGCCCAAGGAGAAAAAAACCAAGCCTATTATATACATGAGGATCAGGTAAAACCTTCCATGATCCAGAAATACAATGAGGTATCCAAGGATTTTACGGATGCCTGCAAAAAACATAACCTTCAAGAGATAAGTTGGCAGGTTGCCTCTACTTCAACGGGCAGGTATTTCAACATTTCGCCCATAGAAAATATGGCTGACCTGGACAAGAACGTCTTTGAGCCCTTATCTGAAAAAATGGGAGAGGACGCCTTTAAGGCATTATTTAAAAGGTATAACGAATGTTATGACAAACATGGCGATTACATTATTTATCTGAATAAAGAACTCACCTATATGCCCGAAGGCATAAGTACAACCACTGAGGGTCAAAACTACAGAAAATGGCATTTTTTAAACGTTACCCCCAGCAATCTCCAAAATCTTAAGGCAAAACTTAAAGAGCTAAAGGCCTTATATACAAAAAAAGGATCTAAGGAGTACTATCGTATTTACCACAATGGATTTGGTACTATGGGCGACTACTATCTCGCCGTTGTCTCGGCTGTGGACGAAGAGGATTATGCCAAGAAATCTAAAGCGAATGAAGCATTATTAGGGGAGGAAGGGAAAAAACTTTTCGGAGAACTCTTTGGTTATGTACTGAAATACGAAACAGAGACAGGCGAAATGCATCCGAACTTTGCCTATACGCCATCGAATTAAATACATAAACAGGCATGCTCTAGTAAAAAAACTATAAGGTGATACGTAGTAAGTAAATTTTCAATTTGAATTAGCAACAAAGTAAAGAAAATATGCCAACCAACGCTAAAACCAGCATGCCTGCTTTTTTTGATAAAAAATTAATAACAGCAAAATCAAACATTATGAAAACACCCTATGATTGCATGGAAAGATTGGCAAAACTAATAATGGTTTTTGTTTTGCTATTCAGTTTTAAACTAAATGCCCAAGATGACGGCAACAAAGGCATAAGTGTATATCAGTACAGACAGGTTGCACCCGAGCAAATGGAGGAGTTTATTTCTAGGGAAACCAAATATTGGAGCAAGGTTGCTGAAGTTGCCTTATCCAAAGGGAATCTGATGTTCTGGGGATTGTTTCAGAAAGTTGGTGGTTTTGATGAGCCCAACTCCCCTAACATATTGTTTATAAACACTTATAAGGACATTGATGCTATGGGCAATATCTGGGATCCTTCTGGAGTTTGGCCCAACGTTCCAATGGAGCAAATGGAAACTTTTTCTATGAGTAACGTAATCAACACGATTTTTACAAAACCTGAGGCTTGGGTCAAGGCCAGTAATGCAATTCCGGAAAAGGATTACCATTATGTTAAAATGATCTATCACAATGCCTCTAATCCCAATAATTTGATAGCACTGGAAGCTAAACATTGGGGTCCTTTTATTCAATCGGCAATGAATAGTGGTAAAACGAAACAGAAGGCCTGGGGAAATGCTAGAATACTATCCCCCACAGGTCCCAAAATGAAGGCCAACACAATTTCTTTGGATATTTATTCCAGCTTAAAGGAAGCACTTGATCCTACCTGGGATCAGAATGCGGTATTTCCGACAGATGGTCTCACCGAGATTGGGAAACTGGAAATGGATCAGCGAATCAGCTTTGTCTACCGGATTGTAAAAGTGGTATCGCCGCCAGCGCAGTAGCATCACTTTCAAACAGCCTTATACGTTTTGGCTAAAATGTTTGTAATAGTAGCTATTCTATTTCGAGGTGAAATTCACTTCAAATTACATTACCAAATGAAATAAGTATACAATTTAACCAACAACCAATCCATTAATCAATAACATAAACTTTAAACCCATGACAACAATGAAATCAATTATCGGGGCATTAATAATCATGGCCCTATTTATTCCAAATTCAGGATCTGCCCAAGAAGGTAATTATTTTACGGTAACAACTTGGAAGCTTCATGTGCCTGAAAATGGGACTCGTACGGAGCTCAATGGACTTTTAAAAGAATTTTCTGAAAAAATATCCTTCAAAAACGATAAGGTTATTAGTGAAAAAGTGCTTCATCATATATCCGGTGCAGACTTACGCGATTTGGTTATCATTAGTGAATATGCTTCTTGGAACGACATTGATGCCGCCTCTAATATGCAAAATGAATTGATAGACAAAGCCTGGCCCAAAGAAGAAGACCGTAATGCCTTTTTTAAGTCTTGGAATAAATACGTGATTACCCATTCGGATGAGATATATCAAGAAAATCCTGAATTAACCAAAAAATAAAAGGGCTGCACCTGACCTATAGTGTAATCTGGTCAGGTGCAACCTAAAAAACTAGAACATTATGAAAAAATTACTAATCATTGGGCTTGCCATAGCTTTTATAACAGCCTGTCAGGAAAAAAAACCGGAACGTTACACGCAAAATTCACCGGAAATTAAGACCGTTAAGAAATTGATCGGTAATTACAATAATAAAAACTATGACGCAGGTATCTATGCCGATACCTCCAAGACCTATTACAACAGCAAGGACAACTCCTTGGCGCCTAAAGAGGCTATAGAATTTCATAGGCAAACAGAATCGGCCTATTCCCAAAGAAGCTTCCTTGATAAGGATCAAGAATATGAAATGGTACTCACGGATGATGGGGAAACCTGGGTAAATTGTTGGTTGGATTGGCAAGGTACCCTCGCAGGAAATAATCAAGTAATCAATATTCCGGTACACTTAACATTTCAATTTGTAGATGGTAAAATTGTTCGGGAAGTTGGGATGTGGGATTCCTCAAAAGTAGTGCTTGCCCTTCAGGAAATGGAGATGAGAAATAGCATGTCTGCAGATGAAAAAGCTATTCAGGCTACTATAGACAATGTAACCAAAGCTTGGAATACAAATGACAAGGAATTAATGTATGCCAATTTGGTCAACGGGGTCATAAGAACGGCCAACGGGGTCATCATCGCAAAAAAACAATCGGATTACGGGGACTTTATGGATATCTACCACACTGCTTTTCCTGATTTTAAGGTGAGCCTGGACAAAACGGTAATTGATGGCAATAAGGCTTATCTCAATTGGACATGTACTGGCACCAACAGAGGAGAATTCATGGGAAATGCACCGACCAACAAAAAAATTGACACCCATGGTTTTAGTATTTGGATGTTCAATACCGAAGGCAAAGCGGTTCGCGAGGATGCCTTTTATGACAACCTAGTAGTTTACCAACAGTTGGGGTATTCCATGCCTGCTCCAACGAAACAATAACCTTTTCTACTTACTATGATTCAATATATATAAAAGCACTACAATAATTAAGTCAATATCAAAAATGGAAAGAAGAACTTTTGTCAATAACACGGCCCTATTGGCTATAGCAATAAGTACCTCTAGTTTTATTAGATTCGATGGACACAATTTTGTTGGGGATTGCGAAACTACAACCGATATATTGGGCCCGTTTTATAGGCCCAATAGTCCTCTCCGCCATAATCTATCCATCAATGGTGAATCAGGGGATGCTATAGAATTAGTAGGAAAAATAAATCACAACGACTGTACAACCCCATATAGCAAAGCCAAAATTGAACTTTGGCATTGCGATGCCAAGGGCGTATACGATAACACATCCCAAGAATATCGTTATCGTGGCACTACCTTTTCCGATTTAAATGGCGACTATAAATTTAATACCATTCTACCAGTTCCTTATGACATAGGTAATGGAACTATTCGGCCAGCGCATTTTCATATGATGATATCCGCCGAAGGCTACCAACCCTTGGTAACGCAACTCTATTTCGTTGGAGATGATTATATAGAAAAAGACGAAACCGCTTCTTCCCCATCTGCTAAAAAAAGAATATTAGATGTGGTACGCTTGGGAAATGGGAACAAAAAAGTTGTGGTTGACGTAAATATGTCCCAAAATCTAAGTCCTGAGTCGGCTGCTATTAACAAATTGGTTGGCGTTTATACCGACGATAAAAAGCTTCTTAAAAAGGTTTTCTTTAACAAAGACAACGCTCTTTGGATGAAAAACGAACTGTTTGGGGTCAATTTCAATTATATGGGTGACAATACCTTTACCCTTCCCGGTGTTGACATAAAAAACAAGCTAAGCTATCATTTTGAAATTTTATCCTTACACACAACTAGATTGACTATTTCCGAATTAGATCATAATGGCAAAAAACAAGTTCAAGTATTAACTAAAGAAAAAGTATAAACTATAGTGTCCTACCCCTAATAGAATCTATTGTAAACTAGATAATCCTAACAACCCGAAAATTGAACTAATATGAATTCAAAAAAGCAACAAAAACCTAAGGTAGTTGGTCGTAACACAATGGCTCGAGCTATTCTACTTTTACTAGTAATTCTAGTTTTTTCCACTACATTAATTGCTCAAAAAAGCAATATCAAAAAGGACATTAAAATGTATTCCCAGGTATGGGATGAAATTATCAATCATAGAAAAATTGATGAAATCAATCTCCAGCATTTCGACCCCAACATAACCCTCATTTCCAATCCGGAAAATATTGTTGGGATAGAAAATTTTAAAACATATTACCAAAACTATCTGACGGGATTTTCGGAGGTCAACTTCACTATTATAGACGTTTTCGGGCAGGGAGATAGAATTGTAAAACATTGGAATTTTAAGGGAACCCATTCGGGCGATTTTTTTGGGATCCCCGCTACAGGAAAATCAGTAGATGTTAATGGGGTGACCTTGGTTAAGATGAAAAATGGTAAGATTGCCCAAGAGCAGGATTTTATGGATAGTATGGTGTTTATGCAGCAACTGGGCCTGATTTCCAATCCTGAGAATGTAAATATTATCGATGGTATCTATAAAGCTTTTGGCACAGGTGATATGCCTGCTGTACTAGCTACTATGGATACCGGTATTCTATGGAACGAAGCTGAAGGCAATGCCCTTGCAGACGGAAATCCCTATAAGGGACCGGAAGCCGTTCTAAAGGGGGTTTTTGCCCGCTTAGGTGCCGATCATGAATATTTTAACCTTACCGATATTCAACTTCACGAAATGAGTAATAATCAAGTTCTGGCCACACTGCGCTACAATGCGAAATTAAAGAAAAATGGAGCGCTTATAAATGCACAGGCGGCTCATCTTTGGACACTTCAAGACGGAAAAGTAATTGCCTTTCAGCAATACGTGGACACCAAACAACTTGATGAGGCTACCAATAAATAGAAAAAGCGAGGATGAACGGGGATGCCGAAAACCAAGCAGAGTAGGCAAATATTAAAACTAAATGATCAAAAAATAGCAAATCATTAATGGTTTATTATTGGTTACATCTTTTATACATTTTTATAGGTTCCAAATTATTTTGGAAGGAAGTTGATCTGCTATCGGATCAAACTAGAGAACGAAGGGTTAGTATTTTAGATTGCGACACCTTCAGATATATGTCCAATGCCAAGTACGCCTATTATATGGACTTTATACGATTTGAAAAGATGTTCCGCTCAAAACTATTCGATAATACAGTAAAAAAAGGAATGTTCCCAGTATTGGGATCCCAAAAAATAATCTACAAAAAGCCTTTAAAAATATGGTCAACATTTAAAATCACCCTAATTCTAGAAGGTTGGGATGACAAATGGGTATATCACAGTCAGGTTTTTGAACAGAATGATCAAATCTGTGCCATTGGCTATACTAAAGCTGCATTTTGGAAAGACAAGAAAGCACAGGATTTAGAAATGATATTTAAAAATTGTGGTGTTAAAATTAATGAAATGAAAATTTCAGCAGAAATACATGACATATTTAGTAATGATTACCAACTTTTAAAAAATACAACTGACATATTAATCTAAATATTTTGTAACATGGAAACAGTAGAAAAGATAACATTGGACCCTTCAAAAATTATGCAGGTCGGTACGGGATTTTTTGGCACCAAGACCCTGCTCACAGCAGTGAATATGGACCTTTTCACCATTCTGGCGAAACGGGAATTATCCGGTAATGACATTCAATCCCTGCTGGGATTGCACTCACGAAGTCTATATGATTTTTTGGATGCTTTGGTAGCCATGGGCTTTTTAAAAAGAAAGGGGTTAAAAAATGAAGCAATTTACGGCAATGCTGAGGATTCGGATTTCTTTCTGGACAAGAACAAACCTACTTACATAGGTGGAATTTTGGAAATGTGCAACAACCGTTTATACCCCTTTTGGAACAATTTGGAGGACGGACTAAAAACAGGCTTGCCGCAAAATGAAACCAAAGATGGCGGGAAACCTATTTTTGAAGCGGTCTATGCAGATCCAAAAAAACTTCGGGAATTTGTTGGAGCAATGGCTGGGGTACAAATGGGAAATTTTATAGAATTTTCCAAAGCATTTAATTTTTCGAATTACAAAACCCTGTGCGATATTGGTGGCGCGGGAGGATTTTTAGCGGCTCACGTTGCCATGAACAATCAACATATGCAATGTACATCCATGGATCTGCCCCCAGTAGAACCAATTGCAAAGGAAAACGTCCAGAATATGGGTTTAAAGGATAAGGTGAAAATCACATCAGGAGATTTCTTTACGGATGATTTTCCAAAATCGGACATAATTACCATGGGTAACATTTTACATGACTGGGGTACCAAGGATAAAAATATGCTTATCAAAAAAGCATATGATGCCCTACCTAAAGGAGGTGCCTTTGTCGTAATCGAAAATATTATAGATAATGACAGAAGTAAAAATGCTTTCGGACTTTTAATGTCCTTGAATATGCTAATTGAGACAGAAGGAGGATATGATTTCTCGGCTTCCGATTTTAATAAAATGGCAATTGACGCAGGGTTTACATCAACCTCAATAATGCCACTGAAGGGCCCCACAAGTGCCGGGATAGCCATAAAATAATTCATTTAATAATTTCGATCCTAATGGAAAACAATCTACCACCCAATATTGCCATTACCCAAATGATCTTCGGGTATGTCACCACCAAGGCAATCCATGTGGCCGCTAAATTAAATATAGCTGACCTTATTACAGCACACGGTCCTATGGATAGCAATGAGCTTGAGCATAGTACAGGTGCCAATTCCGGGGCAATATTCCGACTTTTACGCGCTTTGGCAAGTTCAGGAATCTTCATGGAAGGTGAAAATGGAAAGTTTTCACTTACGCCATTGGCGGAATGTCTCAAAGAAGATAGTCCAACAAGCGTAAAAGCTATGGCCCTTTCGGCCGGAAGTCTGTTTTACAAAACATTCAACGAATTCTTGTTTGCAGTCGAGAATGGAGGAGGAGGATGGGTAAAGGCCCTAGGTGCTCCTCCTTTTGAATATCTGCGCGACCATCCGGAGGAAGGGAAGATTTTTGATCGTATGATGACCGATATACACGGTGGTGAAACACAACCCATGGTAGAAAACTATGATTTTTCCGTGTTTAAAACGGTCATTGATATAGGTGGAGGCAATGGGGATGTAATCTCAGCAGTTCTTCATAAAAATCCAGAAACAAAGGGGCTTTTGTTTGATCTGCCCGAAGTTATTCTAAGATCAACTGAAAATATAACGACAGCCGGACTTAACGAAAGATGCCAACTAATGGCCGGAAATTTTTTCGAATCTGTAACTATCGGGGGGGATGCCTATATCTTAAGGCATATTATTCACGATTGGAGTGATGAAGATGCTGTCCGCATATTGACTAATTGCAGAAAGGCTATGAATCCAGGTGGAAAAATATTGGTGGTCGAAGCAGTAATTCCAAGAGGCAATGAACCTCACCCTTTTAAATGGCTAGACCTTACAATGCTCATGATCGGAGGAAAGGAACGGACAGAAGAACAATTTGACTACGTTTTTATGAAGGCCGGTCTAAAACTAACGAGGATTATACCTGTTACACCTGCAATCTGTATAGTGGAGGGAGAAGTGAATCAATAATTAATTATCTTTAATAAAATCTATAGCCTTCTTTATGAAATCTTTAGTTTTAAAACTAGGTGTAAATAAT
>TARA_R110002049_G_scaffold737_13_pt1 | contig 26650 bp, 20 predicted proteins | sample TARA_R110002049 | Tara Oceans TARA_R110002049 (sample SAMEA4396941) | marine metagenome | biome: Polar Biome; feature: [SRF] surface water layer (ENVO:00010504); material: water (ENVO:00002006), including particulate matter (ENVO:01000060) such as... | depth 5 m
GCAAGAAATTTTAGCCGCTATCGATGCCGCTGCCGCACCGGACATCATCATTGGCTCGTCGACTTCCGGCTTCAAACCCACCGACCTGCAGCAGCAGTGTCGGCAAGCACCTAGGCGCGTAATCGTCGCTCACCCTTTCAACCCGGTGTATTTACTGCCATTGGTGGAGCTTGTGGGCGGTGAGGCCACCCAGCCCGCACAGATAGCCACCGCCCAAGAGTTATATCAGTCGCTCGCCATGCGCCCGCTGGTGGTGCGCCGTGAAATAGAGGGACATATCGCCGACCGCTTGATGGAAGCGCTGTGGCGGGAAGCCTTGCACTTGGTCAACGATGGCGTGGCCACCACTGAAGAGATCGATGCAGCAGTGGTATACGGCTGTGGGCTCCGCTGGCCGTTGATGGGCACCTTCCTCACCTTCCACCTAGCGGGCGGCGAGCCTGGCATGCGTCATATGCTGGAGCAGTTTGGCCCCGCGTTAAAACTACCTTGGACCAAGCTGGAAGCCCCCGAACTCACCGACGAACTAATCGACAAAGTGGTCGAAGGCTGTGAGCACCAGGCCGCGGGGCGTTCAGTGGCCACGCTGGACCGGCGCCGGGATGACTTTTTAGTCGAGCTACTGGAAGTAGTGCAAAAATACTGGCCGGAAGCCGAAGGTCTAAAGGGACGCATTTAATGATCATCCATGAAACCCACGTCGCCCCCGAGTGGGTCGACTACAACGGGCACATGAACGACGCGGAGTACGCCCGCGTCTTTTCCCAGGCCTGCGAAGCACTGATTGACCAGATAGGCTTAGACGAAGCAGGCCGTGAGCACTATGGCTACACGATCTATACGCTGGAAACCCACCTCTGCTATCGCCGCGAGGCGCACCAAGGTCAGCCGCTCAATATTGATCTAACGCTGCTCGATAGCGATGCAAAACGCCTGCACGTATTTTTCGCCATGTTCGATGACGAAGGCAACCTGCTGGCAACCAGCGAACAGATGCTGATGGGCATGAAGCAAGCCTCAGGACGACCAAGCCCGTTTCCCGAAGCGGTCGCCAATCATGTGGCGGCACTGCCGCGGGCAGAGAGCGATGCCTGGCCGGAGCTTGCTGGCCGCACCATCGGTATTCGACGCTGAGGGTGACATCAAAGATGAACGTAGACGCCTTTATTCAACGCTTTAGCGCAGGGCTGGCCATGATGGAGGAACTACCCTTGCCCCAAGCGCGGCGCGCCTACGATAAGCTTTGTCGCAACTTCGCCCCACCCGACCCGGCAGGAATGCGCATCGACAATAGCGTTTGTGAGGGTGTTAGCGTGCGCCGCTTTATACCCCAACGGCGAACGCCAGGCTGCGTGCTGTTTATCCATGGCGGCGGTTTTACGATCGGCTCAGCGAAGAGCCACCACGGCCCCGCCGCCAGCTTGGCCCAACTGCTCGAGCGGGAAGTGGTAAGCGTTAACTATCGGCTGGCACCGGAGGTAGATTACCCCGCCATGTTGGTAGACTGCCAAGCGGTATTAGAAGCGGTTCATCCTGTCGCGCTGGTAGGTGACAGCGCGGGCGGGCGACTGGCTATCGACCTTGCCCATCAGCTTAATGAAGCACCGCCGCTCGGATTGATCTACCCACCGGTGGGCGAACTTTCAACTAGCTGCCTTGGGGAGGATGCCCCCCTGCTGTCACGCAGCGACGTGCTCAGTATTCGTCAACAGTGCCCTGAGATTATCGCCACCCAGCGGGATCGCAGCCCTCCTGCGAGCAACATCGAAGTGCTAACCGTGGAGCACGACCCGTTAACGCACCCTGTCGAAACGGCGGTAGCGCTCTGGCAGCAAGCGGGGGCGTCCATTGGCTACCGCTGCGCGCCGCAGATGGTACATGGTGCGCTTCACGCCCACGCCCAGCTACCCGAGATGAGTGCCGCTTGGCTGGACTTTTGCCACACACTAAAACGGCGCCTTAATTAATAAGGCGCCGTTTTGTCGTTCAGTTCGTAAAAAACGTTCTATTAAGAATCAAGCTATCAAGAGTCGAATTGGGCCCGCACTTGCTCAATAGCGGATTCGCCATCGCGGGTTTCAACACCGTCTAACCATTCGGCAACGGTATCCAGGTTGTTACCAATCCACTCGTTCGCCACTTCATCCGCTGGGCGCTCTTCGTAGCTGTACTCGTGCACCCACTCGTTCTGGTCTTCAATATCGACCACGTACTGCGATAGGAAGCGGTGAACCTGCGGGGCCTCGTCGGCAAGGCTGGCGGGTGTAATGGTCCACACCGTGCTTTCAATGGCCGCCACGCCCGCATCATCGCTGTCGGTTAAATAGGCCAAATCAAAGCTCACGTTCATCCAGTGAGGCTCCCAACCGACAAACGTTACCCACTCTTCGTCGGCCATTTTTTGCTCGGCCTGGGCCAGCATGGCCGAGGTCGAGCTTTCACGAAGCTGCCAATCCCCCAAACCTGCCAGGTCGTTATCGATGGCATTGAGAATGGCGTCGTTAATGCCCGTGCCCGCTTCAATGCCCTGGATTTCGCCATCGAAGCGGTCATGGTGCTCAGCCAATTCAGCGACCGTAGTAACACCCGCATCGTAAACATACTGGGGAACCACCAACCCGGAATTGGCCCCGCTGATATTGGACACCACTTTTTCGACTTTACCGTCGGCCACTAGCGGCTCAACCATATCTGTCTGTACTGGATACCAGCCACCCAGATAGATTTCCAGGTCATTGCGCGCCAAGCCTTCCAAAATAACGCTAACCGCTAAATCTTGCTGGCGGGTTTCGTAACCCATGCTCTCCAGCAATTGAGCAGCAATTTCGGATTTTACCGTGACCCCAGGCCATGGCGGCACGCCTAAACGCAGCTCATCAAGCTCTGCCATGGCAGGCGTGGCAGCAAATGCAGCGAGTAAAAAACCCGCTTTTAGCGACAACGACTTGGTGGTGTTAGAGCGAGTAGTGACAGACATCATATGGCTAAACCTCTTATTAGTTGGGTTTAGTTAGTATGCGCGGCTGCCTCCCAACTACTAGGCACTAAGCGACGCTTGTCCGACATTACACGACACCATTGAGCCTTAAACGCTTTTCTCCCGCACCTGCCGGGGCGAATAGCCGTAATGGGTACGAAACGAACGCGCAAAGCTGGAAGACGAACTAAACCCGCAGGCTAACCCCACCGCCAATACGGCTAAATCGGTCTCCGCTAACAGCCGCCGGGCGCGCTTGATGCGTAGCTGCAAGTACCACTGCCGCGGGGTCTCGTTGAGCTCTTGCTCGAATAAGCGCTGAAGCTGGCGGACCGATACCTCTACCCGGCTCGCGACCTCTTCGAGGGAAAGCGGCTCTTCAAGGTTCTGCTCCATCAGCGCCACCGCCTCGACCACACGCCGGTTGTGGGTGCCAAGGCGTTTCACCAGCGCCATGCGCTGCTGGTCGCTGCGAGTGCGGATTCGGTCATGGATGAGTTGCTCAGACACATCGATGGCCAGCTTCGCGCCATGCCGCCGCGCAATCACTTCCAGCGCCATATCCATTGCCGCCGCCCCGCCCGCGCAGGAGAAGCGCCGCTCGCCAAGCTCATACAGTTCATCGGTCGTATCAACCCCCGGGAATCGCTCACGGAATGCGGGCAAGCTCTCCCAGTGCAGCGCCACCCGCTCGTGCTTTAACAACCCGGTGGCCGCAAGCAAAAAAGCCCCCGTATCAATACCACCCAAACAGCAGCCCGCCTGATCCAACTGATGAAGCCAGGCCATTAATGGCCGAGTGAGGTGTGCTTCCGGCGTAAACCCGCTGCATACCGCCAGCGAAGGCAAGTGATGGACATCCGCCGTTGCTTGATCCGCCATCAGCGTCATACCGTTAGATGCCGTCACCGGCCCACCGTCCGCGCTGATCAAGGTCCAATTGAACAGCGGACGGTTGGCAATGCGATTAGCGATCCGCAACGGCTCCACCGCCGCAAAGAATGCCATCATCGAATACTGCGGCAACAATAAAAAGCCCACCATTTCAGGTAGCGGGCCTTGGTAACTAAGACGCATAGCAATGCTCAGGGTCAGTCATGAAAGCGGGTTTTAAAGAAGGATTAAAAACGTACTAGTCGTTATCAAGACGCTCCATACGATAGAGCTGCCATTGATTTTCGACTCGACCATCCGGCAAGCGGCAGTAACGACCAGTACCCAAGCTGGTTTCCTGGACTTCGGTTTCTCCGCCAAGACTCTCACAGTATTCAGCGGCGCGCTGGGTCATATGGTTTTGAGACTCTGCGCCTCCCCCGCCAGCGGCACAGCCGCCAAGCACCAATAACGCTGCCATTGAACCGTTGCGGTATATAGAACCTTTCAACATAGTGGCCTCCATCCTTGTTCGCACATTTAGTCGTCCCAATGATTCTGGTGAGTATCTGGCGACACATCAAGCTGCATATTACCGGGTAAGAACTGCCGCGCATGTTTGCCGATGTCGAAAATGGTAGCTAAGCTGTAGCCAGTCATCATCTATGTACAAGCATTGTCGATGGTGGCTCGTATTACCAATTCATAAGGAGAGTGAAGCTATGTCCAGTCCTGAACATAAGCAAAAGATCTGGAAGATGATCAAAGACATTAAAGTCGGCATGCTCGTCACGTCGGATCATGACACGCCCCGCGCCCGTCCGATGCATTTAGTGCAGGAAGAGTATGACGGCACTCTGTGGTTCTTTACCCGCCGCAGTTCTGAAAAAGTGCTGGAGACCGCGAGCGATCACGATGTTTGCCTCAGCTTCTCCGATCAGGAAGAGGGTGTCTACGTATCGCTATCGGGCAAGGCCAACCTGATCGATAACCGCGACCTGATCGAAAAATACTGGAACCCGTTCATCGCCGCTTGGTTCCCGGAAGGTAAAGATGATCCAGACGTCGCACTGCTGGAAATTAAAGTACAGATGGGCGAGCACTGGAAAGCCGAAGAGAGCAAAGCCTTCCAACTTTACGAAATTGCCAAAGCCAATCTCAAGAAGGATGCCACCCCGAATCTTGGTGAGAATGAAAAGTTCGGTGGGTAACCTGCCCACTAAGCGCCCCGCTTCTGTCGGGGCGCTGTTCAGCTTACTCGTGATTATGCTCATGGGCTCAAGCAGCGCATGGGCCACTGACGACACAATGAGTGACAGTGCCAACGTGTCTAGTGAGTGTGAATTCAACGAGCAAGAGCAGGCCATGCTTTCACGCATTAACGAAGCACGCGGTCAGCCACGGCAGTGTGGCGATCAGGATTTTGCAGCAGCAGAGCCGTTAGCCTGGAGCTGCAAACTGGAAGCAGCCGCCCAGTTGCACTCCCAAGATATGGCCGAAAACGACTACTTTAGCCATACCAACCCAAATGGGAAGGAGATACAGCACCGCGTTAACAACCAGGACTACAGCTGGCAGGCCGTGGGTGAAAATATCGCCGCTGGCCATACCTCCGTTTCCGCCGTGGTAAACGGCTGGTTAGAGAGCCCAGGCCACTGCCAAAACATTATGAGCGCTACCTTTACCGAAATGGGCATGGCGAAAGCAAACGAGTCAGATTCCCGCTACAAAACTTACTGGACACAAACGCTCGGCAATCCACGCTAACTCCCCAGCCATCCAGTACATGTCACTCCTCTATTTCATTCGCCCACTATGGCACTCGTACCTATATCACCGTAGTGGACGGCCGTAATCGCATTCTTAGGCGAGCCATCGACCAGTTTGGTGCTGTAGGTCAGGTACACAAAGGTCTGCGTTTCAGTATCGTGCATACGGACAACGCGCATATTCTTGAAAAGTGCCGAGCGCCGCTGAGTAAAAATCACTTCTTGCTCCTCGACTTCAGCTGGGTCAAACACAATCTCACCCGTCTGACGACACGCCACACTCGCCTCGCTAGCTTCCTCGGCAAGCCCCACCGCACCAGTGATCCCACCAATCTGCGAGTAGGAAAGATAGCAGGAGATGCCCTGAACTTTCGGGTCATCAAAGCGCTCCACTTCGATGGTGTTATTCGGGCCCAATAGTTTGAACTCCGTTCGCACGCTACCAATATGGGCATCCTGAGCGAGCAGCGCGGATGAAAACAGTGCCAACATAACAATGAGCGCCCTGAGAGTAGCGCGTTTAGAAAAAAACATGATTAGCTTCCTTTGCCATAATTAGCCTAATGATGACCTATCACGCTTATGAGGGGTTATGAATTTTGTAAGAAATAACTTACAAACGGATCAGAAATATCTTACATACTCTGATCACAGATGCGCTAACGTTTAGATAACGCCACAGCAAGCCGCATATACGGAATACATTGAATTTTATCAGGGATGAAACCAGGGAAGAAATTAGGCGGAAGGAACAAGGACACGCGGCAGGCCAAGGAAGGCCTTTTTAGTTGAATTCAGGATGACAGAACCCTTGTATTCTCTGACCCATCCATGCCAATAGTTCTGGCACAGATGGTGCAGATCAAACCTCTTTCAAAAAAATACTTATTAACTCTTATTAACTAAGCGCTCCATATTTAATGCAATGGATAACACTAGAATTAAGCCTTCTTTTAACAACGACATACCAATCACGGAGAAGTAAAAATACACTAGTACGGTCACTCCCGCAGCAATACCTTGCATAGGGCCTCCATACCCCATGCTACCGCCAATCAGTGCAACAACGCTGACCAGGATGCCAATAAACCACGAAAGAAAAATAGCCCCGTCCCAAGCAGCTCTGAACCAATCAAAAACAGGAAATTCAGATTTGCTAGAAGCTACCTTTTCTTCATCGCTACTTTGGCGCATCGACGCCAAGCGTAGGGCAGCCCCTTTCCAGATTGACCAGGGAATCGTAAAAAAGCGGACAACACATACGATAAGCGCCTGGATAACCGCGGGCACAATGGCATTGCCCACTTGGTTTTTTAGATCATTCATTTTTCTTTCCCTTTGATTTAATTTTTCTTTATTGCAGAGGCATAAACGCCTCTTTCAAAATCTGCCTGTTGAGCACAAGCAGAAAAAACCAACCCTCAGGGTTGGTTAATAACGCTTACTCACAATGGCTGGCATTCAGTATCTGTGAGCTGGCCTGCGCTAGCATGCTGGTTATCTCAACTGCATCCTGAGAGCTAAACACTTGGCCACCCGTGTGTTTTGCCAAGCAGTTAGAGCGTCCACCTGTCGTAACGTCAACGACATTGATCGTAAGCCGTGGTTGATTTTGGGCTATCTCGGCGGCTATCTGGCACTGGTCTTGTTCACAACCGTCTGCCCCATCCACAAAGGCAATAATGATGGCATCGCGTTCCCGACCATCAACCAATTCGGCCGCAGCCACCAAACTTTCAGCCAGCGGCGTTCCATCATAGGCATTTAACGCCTGGATGCCGTCGACCAATTGCTCCCGCTGCGATGCCTTAAATACGCCTTGTGTGACTGGGGAACCACACCCGGCATAGGTAATAAGCCCTGTATCAATATCAGGATGAAGCTGAGTGATGATACGAGACACAGAATCCTTGGCCACTTCCAACCGGGACGTTCCTGTCTCCAATGCCAAGAGGCGTTCATTACCCCGATTACGCAGCATTATCTGACGAAACTCATTCATGCCGAAATACCACTCTTCGTCTTCTTGAGTGGCCGCAATATTGATATTCATCGACCCAGAGGTATCAAAGATCAGCACAAACTCGGGTGGCAAACGCTTCTCTTCTTCCAGGCATGCGTAAGGCACTAAGTCACCAGACGCGTTTTTAAACCAGTTGAACCCATAACGATCCAAAGGCCAAAGCAGGTACAGCAACACCCCCAAAGCAAGGAGCAGAAAGAGCAGCAGCGGCAATAACCACGTAAGCGTTCTGAGCCTGCTACGCGAGGAAGCCGCTACGACAGGCGCTGGGGATGGTGCCATTGGCGTAGGCTGAGGGGTAACGCTGGGCGCCGTGGCGTCTACCATGTCGGCTCCCCAACGAATCACCACGGGCTCACCATTCAGGCTATAGAGATGTTGCGTTTCAGCGGGGCCAATCAAGGTTTTCAAGCTTTCCCCGCCGTCACTGTCCCCACGCCTTACAAGCTCATCGGCCAAGCGTTCAAGGCTCTGCTGGCGTTGCTGATAACGCTCCAGTAAAGCCACCTGCTGCTCTCCTACCAAGGCATCAAAACGAGTCGGCTGACCTGGCAGTTCCGTCCACCATTCCAAGGTATCTGCCTGCCCATTACGCGGTGTCGCATACATAGTGCCGATACTAGGCGGAAAGTGGCGATGAATGAGCGCTACCCTGGCCTGATAGCTCTCGAAGGTACCGCCCAGCATCGCCTGGGTATCGCGCAGAATCCGTTGCATGGTCAGCCTTCTGCCTTATTCATAGCCTAGACTTTGGTGAAGACGGCTTACCTGTTGCTCAAGCTCGGCTAGCTGGGCCTTCTGCGCTGCCATTTCGGCTTCGTCTTGGGCGGGCTCTCGGTTGGCTTGTAGCTGCCGTTCAAGATCATTGAGACGATGCTGCAGGCCTAGCTCCTCTCCGGTACGCGCCTTTAAGCGCGTCAGCAGAGTTTGCAGAGATTCGTTCAGTGCCTGCTGCTTTTCTCCCTGAGTGTGCAGGTCGGCGCGGGTTGCCTGCTGCTGAGCCTTGATATCCGCATACACCTGGTGAAAAAGAGCATTCTCTTCTTGGTCCAGGTGTACTTGCTGCTCATGCTGCACGACTTGGGTGCGGTAGGCACCCGACGTGTCACAGGAGAACTTGGCCAACAGGCTCGCGTCACGATTATGAGGGTCGCACTGTTCCGGCGTCGTAGCGCAACCGGCCAGCAGAATCACGCTGATGCTCATCAGTATGATTTTATTCATCATGGCGTATTTCATAGCAATATCGGCCTGTTTCTTAGCCCAAGGTAATGGCGGAACGCATGTTGTAGAGGTCGTCTACCTCTTGCTGCAACGCCAGTACCTGCTGGTTCATCACGTCGATATCCTGCTCAATACGCGCCATTTCCTCAGGGCTTGCTTCCCCCTGCTCTGCAGCGGCAACGGCCTGGTACTCGTCTGATTTCTTGTTCATATTGACCAAATCGCGACGCAAAATTTCAATATTGCTATCGATCGCGGCCAAGTCGTCCTTGGCGGCTTCCTGGTCTAATTGCTGCGTTTCCATCTCCTGCTGGATACGCTGAAGACGCGACTTGTCTTCCTGCATTACGGCCTGCGCGGTCTCAGTTCGGGCGATGACATTGCGGGTATCTTCCTGAATATCCGCACTCATCGCGTCCAGCCGTTCACTGGTATTGGCATATTCACTGCGACGTTGATCCAGATAGAAATTGGCGCCCATTGCAACGCCACAGGCACCAAGGCCTGCCACGATCATGCACTGTGTCTTGTTGCCTGGATTGGTGAGAGCGCAACCTATCAAGCCTGTTGCGGCGCCTGCGGCGCAGGCTTGATACCCTGAACGACTGAAGAACTTCGCTTCACTGCCTTGCGTCAAGCGCGGGTCAGCGCCGGTGCCATCGCTGTTGCCGGATAGCAACGAACTGCCGGTCGTGGCACAGCCGCTAAGCGCTATCAAGCTGCCAGCCACGGCAACCATCATCTGTACTTTTTTCCAGCTCAAGGTGCTTGTCTTGAATGAAATACGTTTGCTTTGCATCGTAAGTTCCCTTGCGTTTTTTAATTGGCCATGGCTTTACAATTTTCCAGCCAGGCAGTGGTGGAAATGTGTTGCTGTTGCAGATAATCACGCTGGTTTTCCCAGTGTGTGTGGAGATAGGGTTTGAGTTGGGTCAGCTGACGATTACGGCTGATAATTTCCTCAAACACTTCCACTTGCTCTTCGAGCAAATTTTCACCGTACAAAGTCGCGGACTCGACCAAACTACTGGCGTAATAACGACTTAATCCCTCTAACCTGGCATCTTGCTCTTCCAAGCGTTGTTGGCGCATGTCACAACTCGCGTCGGTACTGTCCGCCCCGCAGTTGATGGCATAGTTATCGTGGAGAAAATCGAGAAAAACGCCGTCATCCTCAAGCTTGGTACAGAGAAAACTGCCTAGATTGAGACTGGCACGCACGGCTAAATTGCGGGCTTCTTGTTGACGCTGGTTGCTCGCTCTTAGCTGGCTTTCCATATCGCGTAGCTGTTCTTGCAACGCGCTGTCTTCAAGTTCCGCAGCCAGGCTGCTCAACTGCTCAACGGTGCCTGGCGCCTCTTGAGGGGTCTCTTGCGTTTCTAAATCTGCGCCCAGTGCTTGCCAGCTTGCTTCGATAGCTGCCACCCGCTCGCGTGAGGTCAACGTGGTGGCGACCAGTGATAGACGAAAGCCTACCTGGCCACTTTCGGCCTGCCCTTTTTCCCGGTAATACGGCTCTTCGCCACGTAGCGACGTGCGGATATCACTTTGGGGCGTTAAGTAATTGCCTCCACGCACCACGAAACCACCTGCTTGGCCATGCTGGCGATCCAGCTTATTGAGGCGAAAGGGCTCAAACATCATCTCAGCCACGTTGCCCAGCAGATCATGCAACCCCAACGGATTGGGTTTGAGTAACCCTGCCAACTGTAATTGACCGTTAGCGGACTGCGGGCCGGCGAACCATTCATGACCGTTCAAGCCCTCGGGCATGGGGTAACGGCCGTCGCGAAACTCGGCGGTGCCAGCCTGCAGGCCGCCACGCGCGGCGTATTCCCACTCAATTTCGGTTGGTAGGCGTACAAATCCCAGCGCCCCATCTTCCTGAGGCAAGGACTGCTCAGCGTTTTGACGCAGCCACAAGTTGTAACGGTCAGCCGCCGCCGTTGCATCGAACCAACTCACCGATACCACCGGTAAGCGCAAGCGCGTCGAGGGTGACGGGCACTCGTCTGCCATCAAAGACGCATATTGCAGCTGGGTCGTTTCATACTTGGCCAGTAGGTAGTAGCGCGAGACACCCTCGCTCTCACTGAAGTTGCCGGAAACATAGGAGGGGCGACGCTGTTCTACATAGCCCCAGCCGGTGCCATCCTGGCCAATATTGATAGGATAATCGTCGAGCGGCCCGGCCGCGGGAATATGAACTTTACGAAATGCCATGGCACCATCGCAAGGCATCGGCAGGATGACATCGTCATCCAAGGGCAGGGGATTATAAAGCCGTTCATCCCACTCGGCCGAGGCAGTGCCCACCTGCAAAAGTAAAACAACAGCCCACCCGGCATGACACCAGTGACGGGGGAAACATCGAAAGGATTTACAATTCACGCAGACTCTCCGCAGGTTCGATACTAAAGGCGCGCAGCACACCGATCACCGCCACCATGAGCGCAACCAGCAAAGCCAATAAAAGTGCAATCACGCCGTGCATGAAGGTGAGGCGACAGACAACACTGCCGGTTGTCGCGCTAGACGCTAATGCCTGGTTGAATACCTGGCTTCCCAATCCGTAAAGGCCAAGCCCTACCGCATAGGCGGCCAGCGTCAAGGTGCCTGCCTGTAACACGATATATGCCGCTATTGCCGGACGATCGAACCCCAGTAAACGCAGCACCGCCAGATCCTTACGCTTACGATCAATATTGGCTAGAAAAGCCCCCAACATTGAGGCTAGGCAGCCCACCAGCGCGGTACTGGCAATCACGCCAAACACTAACCCCAGCACATGGCTGATCGCCTTGACGTTCTCGATCTCGGCCAGGCGGCTGGCCGTGTCGATATGCTGGGCATTGAGCCACTGCTCCAATTCCGCCACTTGGTCAATATCGGCGGCATACAGGCGGGCACGGGCAAAATGCGTTTCCCGTTCGCCTCGCACCTCGCCAGTGCTCACGCCAAGCGAATCGATGCGGTAGCCATCACGAAAATCTTCAAGCGCGATCAGCAGCGGCAACGCGACAAAGGCGGCCGGACGAGGAAAGACATCCGCTGGCAAAATGCCTGCCACGGTAATCGATTGCCGACCACGTTCAGCACGGCCATCGAGACGACGGCTGACAAACAGGCTTAGCTGATCATTGACGTCGACATTCAAGCGCCGCGCAGCCGACTCACTTAGCACCACGGCTGAACCGTTAAGCGGCTTGGCAAGTGACAGTGACGCCAGTAGCGGGTCCCCTTCTGCCGTGGGGATGACTTCGGTGTTATCCACGAAATGTCGACGGTCGGCGACCAAATCTGCCTGGGTATTGAGTGAACGCGTCATGCCAATGGCAAAACCGACATCACGTCGGCTACGCAAGCTTTCGATCCAGGCAGCGTCATATCGGCCACTGGAAACCATGCGAATTTCCACGTTCCGTGGGTCTTCTAGAAGCTCGGCCTGTAATTGGCTGACGACCCCATACTTGAGGCCAAACAGCAGTAACAAGGGCGCAATCACGGCCACCAGCGCAGCGGCAATACACATTGATACCTTGCGGTCGTGCCAGAGATCCTGCAGCGCTAACGAAACCAGCAGGCGCAAACGTTCAAAGGCGAGGTTCAAAGACGGTCTCCCCTTTTACCGTGACGGCATCAAAACGTGGCACTCCAAATGTTTCGATGAGGGCCCAGTCGTGGGATACCACTAACGCGGCGAGCTGTAGCTCTTCGACGACGTCCATAAACAGCGCAAAGAGCCCATGCGCACTGTGGGGGTCAAGGGCAGCCGTGGGCTCATCGGCCAGCAGCAATTTTGGTTCATGGGCCAGGGCGCGTACGAAGGCGACCCGCTGGCGCTCACCGATAGAAAGCATTGCCGGTCGCTTTTCCATCAGCGGCATCAGCCCCAAGCGGTTGATCGCTTGCGTGACACGCTCACTCTTTATGGGCAGGCCCTGCAGACGACGCGGCAAGGCGATATTATCGGCCACATTCAAGAAGGGCAGCAGCCCCCCGCTTTGCAGCACGAACCCCAAATCGCGCGCGCGCAGCGTGGCCAGTTCGCTTTGCTGCTGGGTACGCCACAGTGTTGCTACATCTTGTTGCGGGTTCCCCAGCAGGAAGCCTTCAAGCTCGCTGGGTGCTAACAGCAGCCCTACCGTCTCTAACAACGTACTCTTGCCACACCCGCTAGGACCGGTAATCGCCAAGCATTGGCCCGGCGCCAGTGATAGTTCGGGTAGTCGAATCCGGTGCGCACAGGCGCCCTGGCCACGCTGAACCATCATGCCCTGTATCGCTAACATCCCGTTCTTCCTCTATTGCTTGAGTCGCCGATTCTCACGGCATCATTTCAAGAGGAACCGGGTAGACGTCGTCCCGCGGGTCACTGCCTTCGGCAAGTGAGACCCAGCGGTCAACATCCTCGTTATAGCGCTGATAGTGGCGCAGCTTAATGCTCAGATTGCGAATGAACCGCTCCTGAGAAAGACCATCCCAGCTCTTCCAGGTGGCTTCATCCAGATTGAGCACTTCACTCTGATAAGGCAGATCTTCCAGATACTCCCCCATCAGCCCCAGTTCGGCTAACTGAGTGGTTTCATTTTGTTTCAGCTGATTGGGATCGGTGCCCATGGCCGCCGCCACCGAGCGCAAACGATCAAACATGTCGGTGGGCGAAATCAGGCCTTGATTGGCGGCATCCAGAATCTGTGCCACCACGTCATTCAGGTCACTCAACTGCGATTTGGTCAGCAGCACCCGAACGTCCGTACTGGGGCGATTCTGCTGTACCAGGTCGCGGTCGCTGATCCAGGCTTGAAAAACCGGCGGTGCTTTGCTGCCCGCCTGCTGCCCCAGGTAGGCCAGCTGCATGGCGTGGCCGATAAGATCCGCATCTTCCAGCAGCTGTTGCTGGTTTGGGTCAACCTCGTCAGGATCAGGCTGTTGCGCATTCAAGGCACTACCGATAGCTCCGTCGCCGATGTAAGCAGCACGCACCTGAGAAGTGATCGCCTCGGCCAAGGCATCCACCTTGGCACCGAATGCCTCCACATCCCCAGCTTCCACAGGGTAATACAGCGAGGTATTGGTACCGGCATAAGTGGAAAGGTTGGCGTATTGCGCCGCTGCCCTGGCATGGTCGTTGAAGCGCTCGCCACTCTCGGTTTTCAGGTGTAGCGTATAAATCGCCACGCCTGGGTTGGCCGCTTCCAGGCGCACCTGGTCGGCACTCAAGCCTGTCGAGGAGCGTTCATTGTCGCCATCAATGGCGCTGGCATCGGTAATCAGGACGATATAGCGGGCACCATATTGGCTCCATTCCACTTCATCGATTGCCTGCATCACCCCAGCGTAAGCATCTTCTTCAAACCCTGGCGTGGATACCGTGGCTTCATGGAGTTCGTCCATGCGCGCCATCAAATCTTGCCTGCCTTGCACTTCCATTGGGTTGGCGTACATGCGACTGATGTATTCGAGCTCAGGCACCTTTTCCACGCTGTCGCGATACGAAACCAGGCCGAACTTGACCTGTTCCTCAAGGTTCTCCGCCTCGATTCGATCGAGTATCTTGCTCACCGCCTCGCGGGTACGCTCGATATACGGACCCATGGAAATCGTCGAGTCGATCACGAAGACAACGCCAGCATTGAACTCACGCAATTGACTGGCCGGTGTATCATCTTCAGTTTCAGGATCTGTTTCAGTGCCAGCAGGGTCAGGCTCGCCGGCCTTGTTTACCGACGCCACGTTCAGCAACCGTGCGCGAAATCCGGCTTCGGTGAATACCTCTTCACCTTCGAGTATCGGTAACAAATAGAATTGTTCTTGAAGATCGACAAAGTATTCAGGTTCCCGTGCCAGCACATTGGGCACCTCTTCCTCACGATCCAGGGCGGCGTGCAAAGGAACAACGCGACTGGAAGGCTCGAATTCATCGAGAATATCTTGAAGCGCTTCTCGCTCACGGAAGAACAGCAGACGCTGGCGGTTAGCCGGATTAGTGAATGCCAGCGTCAGTTGCATCTTCCACGCCACGCTACAATCCGCTGGCAGCCAGCCGCTGGTAGTGCCGTAGCTATCCGGCCCGACTTTCAACCATTCGCGCCCATCCACTTCGCTGCGCTCATACACATAGAAACGCGTGAATGCAGGCTGCAATTCACCACCGCTTCCCGCTGTCTCCGTTAGCTCGCACCCAGGCGTAGTCAGGACACGTTGATGTAAGGTTTGCTTGCCTTCCTGCAGTAAGGGGCGTGGCTCAGCCAGCGCTGCCGTGGCGCCCAGCCCCATTACGGATAAAGCGACAGACGAAAATACCCAGCTCGCGAGCGTGTTGCGCATCATTCGCCCAGCTCCTCAAAACGTGTTTGTGCTTCGCTATTGTCGGGGGCGGTGTCCAATACGATCTGGTACCAATAGCTGGCGGTTTCGGCATCGGCTGCGGTAAAGCAGGTACTCGCCTGGTGATAAGCCGGATCGTATTCGCGGGCATAAGCCAGTGCGATAGTGGCATCGCCTGCGATAGCACGGTTGGCATAAAGTCGTCGCGCTATTCCACAGTGCTCTGCATCACGCGCAGCTTCGATCACCGACAGCAGCGCTTCCGGGGCCATATCAGCCTTGGAACATCCTTGCACGAACGCCAGTTCGTCCTGCTCTTCAAGGGCTTCTATCGAACACACCGGGGCCGGGCCAGCGGAAGAGGCGGCCACCTCTTCTTCCGGGGCTTCCTCTGTGGGGAGGTCAGCGTCTTCTTCTACGGGGCTTACCTCCGCTTCTTCACTCTCTTCTTCCTCGACGTTTTCTTGTTCAACCGGTTCGGCGCCCGTATTACCAGCGTTATTGCTGAACCAGTACCAGGCACCAAAAGCCACCACTACCAGCAGCAAGAGCCCCAGCAATAGAAATAGCCATGGGCCGCGTTTGCTCGCCTTACCGGCAGGCGCAGGCGGCACTTCCACTTCCGGCACCTGCGCAGATTCGGGCTCAGCCTCGGGTTCGGCTGCTGGCTCAGGATCCACTTTCATGTCTGATACAGGCGGCGGTTCAGGCGTCGGTTCGGGCGCTTTTTCCGCAACCGGTGGTGAATGCAGCGCACTGCTGCCCCCTGTAGAAGGTGCCGAGCCCGCCGCACTCGAAGGCATCAGATCACGAGAAAGCCGTATTACCCCTTTGGCTTGCGTGCCTTGGGCATCCTGCAATGCCAGCAAATATTGGGTTGAGCCGGGAAGCTCCAACAGGGGATCAATAATAGTGCTGTCGAGTACTACCTGGAGACGCTGGTCATCGGTCTCCTCCAGGCTAGCCAATTCAAACGAGTGGGCCTTGGTACTCCACGTTTTTTCTGGGTGCAGAAACTGCTGATCCTGGCTCTCTTGAATCGACAGTTGTAGTGAAGTGGATTCCCCTTTCCACCCCTTGAGCAGTAAGCGGCCTTCACCCGGCGTTCCAGAGTCCAGCGGACGCAGTTCAACCCGCATGGCTCATCTCCCGTTGGCGAAAGGATGTCAATACTGCGCCCAGGCGCTCATTCTGTTCCATGGTAATTTCCCGTCCGGCGGTGTGCCCTGCATTTTCCTGCGTCACGATACAAACCCCTGAAAGCCAATCGGCCAGATAAAGAACAGCTTGATTGACGGGTTGAGGCGCAAGACTGGGAAGCTCACCCGATAAAATCGGGGCGCTCGGCAAAAACAGCTTGTCCTTCTTGCCCGCCAGACTGTTCGGCCGCTCGTCAATCGGCATTTCTTGATAGCCAAGCCAAGCAATAAAATCGCGCAGCACCAACTGGGCGGCCAATACTTGGCGCTCCACCAGCTGGTCACGTTTGGCGCTACTTTGGGCGCGGCCCAAAAGTGCTCGATCCAGGCGTTGTTGCAGTGCCATGCGATTGGCTGCCGTGATCAATTCATCGGTCAAGGACTCAACGACTGCCTTTTCCAGCCCCAGCAGTTGAAGCAGAGACTGGCGTCCAGGTATTTCACGCAAATGGGCAACCCATGCCTGAAAGACCTTGCGAGCAAAACGGTGATCCGCTCCTTGTAGCACCGGCTCAGGTTTCACGGCAGGTGCAGTGGCGGCTTCATCGCCAAAGGGCATGCTACTCGCGAAGGGATCATCACTCAGGTTAAAACCACTGTTGCAATAAAGGCTATCGGCGACCGCCGGTTCGTTATCCGCATCACCTTCAGTCGCTGTTGCCTCGTCTTCTTCGCTGTCGCTCAAGTAAAGATCACGTACCGTCTGCTGGGGAAGTTCCAGTTGGTGCTGCAGTTCACCCAGGGTTGCCAGGCGTTGTTGCAGGCTTTGCCACAACAGCTTGGCGGCCTCACGCTTTTTAGCCACTTCGCCGCTGCCATCCGTGTGGTGAAGGGGCGCTAGGCGCTTTTCTACCAATGAGCCGAGGGTGTCCTTCAACTGCTTTTCAATACTGGCCAGCTTGAATTCCAGGGTAGCGATACGGCCGAGATACTGGCTGATACGCTTGATCCCGCCATCGTTAAGCGCCAGCATCGCCTCCCAGGCCTCGGCGGGCGCCTGCACATGCTTTTGCACACTGGCATGCTCGGCAAAGGTGGCTGCCATACGTTCAAGCGGCGCTTCGTAGTCGTCATTGATACCGAGTTCTTCGTTATCACGGCTGTTCAGAAACGAAACGGGCAGGCGGGGCTTACGTACCAGGAAGGTATTATTAAATGGCTGCCCTGGGGCCCATTGACTCATCCAGTCGTACTGACCGAAACGCTCCAATAAGGTCATTTTGATCAACCCTTCCCAGCCTTCGCGCAGCTGGCTTTCCGTCAAGTTCAGCGCACCGTTGATGCGCTTATCGAACATGGTAAGCGTCCAGATCAACCCTGGCGCCTTGCCCGCACGGTCTTGACTGGTCGGCCCTTGCGTCTTTTCAATCCAGCGTGTCAGCACCGGGCCAACAGAGGTCACGTCACTCTGCTTATCCGAACTTGTACACACCACCAAGGCGTTCATCTCCTGGCTGTCGGTGTACCGTTCGAACAGGTACGCCACCTTGCCACGCAATATCAATTGCGAAACGGGGTTGCCCCCTTGACTACTCGCTTGACTCGCGGCTTCACTGACACTTTTCAGGCTTAGACGCCCGCGATAACCGGGGAAATCCAGCAGATCCACTTTTTCAACTTGAGGATCCTGTGTCGGCTCGATCAGCGGGAATGTGAGCTCGGCCGTTAGCGCAGCCAGCTGAGCCACTGATACAGTAACGGCATTGCCGGGCGTGTCTTGCTCTACAGGTCGCACGTCCAGGCTGTGATCATCGACGCTGCCCAGGCGCTCGAGAATGTCCACATTCATGATGCTGTCGCGCTGGCTGTATCCGTCGCCTTCAGGCGTGACAAGACAAGTCAGCGGCGCATAAACGGTGGGGGCATTGCCAAGCCGGCGTAAGGTGGACGCTAGTTGCACATAAAGGCGAGTGAGCTCTTCTTGCTCGCCCCACAACAGAGAAAACAGCTCGGCGCGCTGTTCGCATGAGAGGCGCGGCGCCAGCTTGAGAACCCGTGGCCAGTAGCGCGCTTCCAGCTTACTGATCGACTTCTTGAAGCTACCAGTGAGGTAGTCCCATAAGGAGACCACGTCATCACCGCTTAGTCCTGGCTGTGTCTCTGCCGTAATGGCAACGCCTTCAAACGGCTTGAGAATACGCTCGATGCGGACTTCATCTATCTCATAGTGCAACTGTTCATGGTCGAAGTCGTTGAACCAGGCGTTGGCCAGTATCTTGGCAATCTCAACTTCACTGAACAGGCGTAGTTCAACAGGGGTATCCGCTGGCCCGCTGTTGGCCGTGCGGCTGAAGCGCGTCACCAACCCGGTGGCTTCTTTGCCCCCTCCAACTGGGTTCACATGCTCGATGAAATCGAGACGCTTGCCACCGTAATTGGTTTCCAACTTGCCGTTTTGGCCCGCGGCCAGCGCCGAGATCAAGTAGGATTTTCCCGCTTGAGACAACCCGAAAAAGCCGATGGTCATCGGGGTACCCGCGGCACGCCCCAAGCTCGATGCCAGATTGCGCGCTTTGTGTAATTCCAGGATTAAATTATCCGCTTCACTATCCAGGCGCGGGGCATTGTTGCGAACGTCTTCGATCCACTCGATAGCCTGACCGGCACCAGCGTGCACAGCGCCCCAGCCTTGGCCCAGTTGGTGTTGTTTATCCGTGAGGTTGCTCATTTGCGCTTCACGCTCCCACTGTCCAGCCAGTAATTGGAATCGCCCAGCCCTGCATCGATCATGGTATTGAGCTGAAGATTGACGTCTGCTTTGCCAAATGACTTGTTGGTGTTGTCACTGACGCGACTGACTTTCAGTTCATCACTGATCAAGCCGCCCTTGGCGTTGTTTTCGACTACCTTGAGTTCCACCTCGACCACCGGCTGGCTGCCGCTTCCCTCGCTGACCACCGCCTGCTTGTATTTCGTCTTGCCCGATTCGGTCAGTTCCAGGGTATAAAGTGGCGAGGCCACCCAGCGCTCGGCATCCAGCTGACGATACCCGATGCGCACAATGCCTCCGCGTACCTGTACCTTGGGCTCATCCTCTTCTGGCAGCTCGATCCCCGTGCCATTGTCATTGGCCTTGATGTCGCGATAGACCACGTCATCGCTCTTCATGACGTTGTTGTTGTCAATCGAGCCCAGATGACGAATCAACGAGTAAGGCTTGAGTGCCTGGGTACGGAAATAAAAACTAGGCAAATCCAATTGATCACATAGCAGACATAACATAGCGCCGACTGCCGCAGTGCTTTTGGGATCGTCGATCTCGCCATTGCTATGGAAGGGGTACCAATTACCGGTGCGGTAGTTCTGCATCGGTAAAATGCGTCCTGGAGGCAACGGCAACATCTTGCGCAAAAAGGCCTGAATACCCGGCAACCGAGAGGGGCGGCCGGTCAGCAGCAACATATCGCAGTTGTACTGATGGATCACCTCGCATAGGGCGCCGAGAGTCTTGCCGATGTTGATGCCATCGCCCAAGAAGGCGCGATGTACCTGAGGCAGATTGAAGGTGATCGGGATATCCATCAGTTCAAACGACGTAGTGCTACTGGTTTTCACGTCACGCCGTACGGCCCCGTGCACATATTCTCTAACCGCGTCGCTGGCTGCGTGATCTCCCAGCAGCTCGCGATACGTGGCGGTGATAATGTGAGGGTTCTCCTCGCTTTCCTTTTCCTGAGGATCAAACCCCTCGTAGTAACTCAGCAGCTTCAACCCTAAAGGAGTGAAGACCTGCAAATTGAGCTGCTGACGCAATACCTGATCCTGGGCGCTCAGGCTCTCTCCGCCCAACAGGCGTGACATCATGGCATCCGGGGATGACACGCCAGCTTGCTGCAGGGATTCTTCAAAACTTTTCAGCACGAAGGTCTGAATGACATCAAGCAGGATGTCATCCCCGGCAATACGAAAGCCATCACGAAAGCGCTGCTCAGGGACGATATGCACATTGCTGCTGTTACCGCCGCCCTCTCCACTTTCAACGCGGTAGTCGGTAATGACCAGGTCAGTCGTGCCCCCGCCGATATCGATACTGGCAAGCGTGATACGGTCACGCTGTTGCTTTTCTGGGCGCGCTAATGTGTCAAAAAACTCTTCAGGATGACCGGCAAAATTCTCATTGATCTCGGTGTACAGGTATACCAATTGGCCGCAAGTGGCTTCGTCCCACTCGACGCGAATCTCGGGTAAAGGGGGTGACGGCGCATCGGCTTCTTCCGGATGATAGGGGTCATCTTCGCCTTGATACCAGCCCATGCCCTGCCAGATCAGCCCCGCCGCTTCGCGCATGCGCTGATCCAGGATGCTGCGCTCTGCCAGCGGCATGGCCGGAGGCACTGTCAGGATGATCGAACGAAGGCGACGCGGTATATCCATATTGCCCTGGCGGGAACGCTGGGCCGGGCTATTGATCTGCATCAACGCCTGAGCCAATACTTCCGAGAGCATGAAGGTCATCAACGAACTACGTGAATAGTGCGGTTTGAAGACGGGGAGATCGTCGTCTTCACCATCACGCATGACGGCGTAGATCGCCTTGCCACGCTCATTGATCAGGTTGGAGAAAGGCGCAGCCGTGGCAAAAGGCTCCTTGTCTGCCTTGACGTAGGCGCTATTGAAACGCCAACCATGCGTGTAGCGGCTACCGTCCCACAGATACCGCTTGGGGCTAGAGAGGCCGGTAGACCCTTCGGTACCCCGACGACGGCTGGCGAGGCGGTTGGCTTCCCCACCTACGCGAGCAATCGTGGGCCACCGAAAGGCATCATGACGGCCGCTCTTGACCGAGAGGTGATCTTTACCAAAGAACGTCTGAGAAAACTCAACACGGCTTTCAAAGGGCTCGGTATAGACGCATTCTGGGTCGACCAGATCACGTAATTCCAGCACATAATTCTGCTTGAGGCCGGAGCCTGACTGCGCATGGTGCTCAATCAAAATACCGCAGGTACGTGAGTTGCCCACATCAAGAACAAGATCGACAGAAATCGGGGTTTTTTGACTAGCATCTTTACCCGCCAGGCGAACCTCGGGTACTCGTACCTTGGGCTTTCGCTGTGTACGCTCAGCGGGAATCGGCTTCCAAAGCAGGCTGAGCAGGTTCAAATAATGTGCCTGAGGATGTAACGCCTTGATGTCGTCATCCAGCTCATTCTGATCCATTTCCGAGTGACCTTCCCGGTATAGATCATTGAGCCATTCTTTTACCCATGCCAGATCCATGAACCAGCCCATTTCATGGGGGGTCAAAGCAAGCTTGAACGTCTCGCCTGAGCGTACATCTTCTTCGTTAGGCGCCAGGTAAGCCGTGCCTTCGCGCTTGGGCATGCTACGGGTATCAAACGCCAGTGTCAGTCGGTGGGTGTGGCCATCAATATCCGGTGTATCCAGCTCCACCAGTCGCATGCGCGACCAGTTGCTGGGGCCTTCATCGAAACGATGCGGCGGCATGTGCCGGAAAAACGGTATCGGCACCCATTGGCGATCCAGCAGCGCTAGGCTCGATTGCATATCCATATCGAGATACGGCTTACTGACCCGTTCCAGCTTGTTGGGCTCGGGCTCATAAAAAGTGGTGCCGTCTTCTTCATTGGTGAGCAGACGTACCAAAAGGTCATCCGCCAGCTTGGCAAACTCACCGCCGGTTTCCTTACGAGGTTCAAGCGTCAGGGCAAAATCTAGAAACTGGACACCGGTATCGTTGACCAACGGGACAACGTCTTGGAACTGAGTGACTTCAGGCAACATGGCGCAACTCTTCTCTCAACTATTCCGCAGTTATTCGTTGTCTTTCCACATTTGCATAGGAAAGGTCTCGTTGGCGTAGCTGACAGCGCAGTCGGCCATATCAGTGGCGCCCTGCTCACACAGCACTTCGGGCATATCGTAATGGCTGCCATCTTCACAACTGGCCTGCCCTTGGCTTTGTATCGAAAGCGAGCCCTCTTTCATGGCCGCCTCTATCGGACCGGTGCAGGTAACGCCACCCTGATCGCCAGCATGGCGCAGCTGCACTTGCCCCTTGCCCTGTTCAAATGTGTAGGAAACGCGCACCGGGCGCCCCGTCTCGCTATCCATGACGCCTGCTGCACGCCAGTTACCGTTCATGAAAGCAGCTGGGCCATCCTCAATCTGGGTAGGAATATTAAGTGGCTCGAACGTTGCTGAAGGCGATGCCTCGGCATGCCCTGGCAACGTCTCTTGCCCCAGTTCGGGCGGTGCCCCCGGCGCCTCAGACAGGTTCCCTTCGGCTGGCCGTTCGGGAGGAGCTATCTCCGCTGGTAATTCATTTGCCGGATCACCGATTTCAGGCAACGCAGGCATTCCTTCAGGCAAGCCCGGCTCTGGCATGCCAAGGTCGGGGGCTACTCCATCAAGTGCCATCCCACTGCTTTCAGCGCCGCCATTACCGGCACCGCCCCACCAATGCGGATTGGAAAGATCCGGTAAGGAGGTAGCAGGAAAATTCAGAGTCGGTAACGTAGGCATGCGTAGATTGTTCAGGCTTACCTCAGGCACCTGGAATTCAGGAGCTTGAAAATTGCCAGACCCAACCACAGGCAGGTTGGCTTGTGGCGCGCAACTGCGCAGACCAAAAAAGGCCAACAAGAGCAGCAACAATAACAACAGGAGAGCCAGTGGCCACCAGCGTCGCCACCAGGGGCGGCGTTCTTCCAGTACGGGTTCCGGTTCGATGACGGATTCAACTGCGGGGGCTTCTGCCAGCGGAATTGCTGGTTTCGGGGCTAGCGCTAGCGCTGGCGCTGGTTCCGGGGCTGTATCTTGCGGATAAAGAAAATGTAAGGGGTCGGTAGTACGCTTGGCATCGGGATGTTCAAACCCCCAAAAGGTAAGCACCGGCGTACCATTGACGAGATAAACATAATCCTGGTCGGGAATTTGAATGACTTGCTTAAGCAATTTGGCCAGCACACCCCGGTCATTATGGGCCCCCTCTGCTTTGGCCAACGAAGAATCGCTGAAGCTATCAAGAAAGGTTTCAAAGTGACGCAACTCTTGCCGGGCGGGCGCTCGCTCTTCTTCACTAGCGGCACTCCAGGGAATGACATCGCCTTCTATTCCGCTATACCAATCCAGGCGTTCGCCCTGCTGATCGCTCTGGGGAATCGCTAGATGCCGCTCCATGTGCGGAAAGTCGGGTTCTTGCGTCTTCCGCTTGCGTGCCTCACGACGAATGGATTCACGAAGCTGAAGAGCCGAACGAAAAACTGGCTGCCCGGTCTCCCCCAACGCTGAAAACTGCTCACTTTTACCGCTGCGTAGCAATGCGCCCTGCATGCCTATTCCCTTGTTTTTTATCATTCAGTGCTTATAAGCCACTAGTATTTTTTTAAAAAATATATTACTAAAGCAAACAATGTTGCATAACTTAAAATTAAGCTATGCAACATTACCTGCTAAATTTCAATTCTCTTTCCTTTACTTTTATTCAATGTGTTGGTTTTTTATTGAGCGCTAAAAAAAGCCATCAGGACAATTCGCTACATAAGACTTTATAACTAAGCGTTCCTTTTATTTTACCTAACTCAGATTAATAAATAAATATTTTTTTCATTACAGGTATTAAAAAAACATACACTAAAACCATAGACCCTTAATTGTATTGACTTTTTACCACTAAGCATAGTTTTTTTTGTTTAATCTAGCATTGCAAACATAACCGCCTATAGCATATAACTCCCCCTTATTCATGTAGCAAATTGTAATTTACCTTATGAAGCCGTAGCTTTTGTAAATCGGTCAACGGGACAAAAAGAGCTTTATAAGTATTACCCAGGCCCTGATGGTCAGATAAATAATAGAGACTATTCTCTGTTGGCAGCGAGGAAGCTTCTTCAACGATTCATCCGGGCAGACTCATGGACATCATACCCAAGCAGGAACGTCCGACTGGTCAAACCGGGTCGGGACGCAGACGAAAGCCATCGTAGAGGCGTCAGAGCACTTCCAGGGCCACATCAATGATGTGCCGCTGACCACTTGAAGATAGGTATCACGCCAAAGCTTTTTACCAAACAGGCAAGCAATTCCATGGAGCCCGACAAATAGAGCGCATCAATATAAAAAGGAAATAAAACTTGTAGCGACCTTTCGCTATGGCGCCGCTCGTGGTAATAGAAAAGCAAAATCAGGAAAAGGTATAATTGAAAATTTATCTTTCCCACTGATTTTAAATGGCGTCCCTGGCAGGATCAATACTGTAATTATAAGTATCTGATTTTATAGCAAATATACTTTATTATAATATTCAAATATACCAACAAATATACCAATAATTTAAATTCCACCTCAACATTAGAAATGAGCTGCTCTCCAATCCCTGAGCAGCTACATTTTCCACCCTGGCCTGCATACCTCAATTAAGAGTAAGGTTATAAATCATCAAGATTGTCTTCAGAGTATTGTGGTATGAACCATTCATTAGCAATTTTACTATTGGCGCTATCCGGTTCTGGCTTTGCTTCCTCGATAGCAACATGCAAGGGCATTGGTACGCAATTACCGAACACTAATGCCTCTCCTGGAATAGATTGTTTAATTTTACTAATGAAGTCATCAGAAAAGAATGGAAGTACAGAGTATATATATCTCATATCCACTTCATTCTGAATTCTGTGGACAATATAATTACCACATTGTGATAATACAGTTTCGGATAATTCAGAAGGCCTTTGCGATGAAACCATCAAGTAGAAAGAATATTTCCTACCCTCTCTAGCAACTTTTTCAAATATATTTTCTTTCAGATAATATTGTGCTGTTTTGTTAATATATCTGTGCGCTTCATCCATAACTAAATGAACAGGATTTTTCCTTCGCTCCAACCCTTTTTTATTTTTTCTTTCAGAATAAATAATTCTAGTAAGAACCGATGTCAATATCTCAAGAGAATCAGGGCTTAGCTCACTTAAATCTAAATTAACAATTTGTTTTTTTGACTCTCCATCATTCCAAAAATAATTCAAGAATTTTTCTTTAGTATCATACTGATTTGAACCCAACCTCAAAAAATCGCATTCAGGATTATCAAGAAAATAATCTAACCGAGTAATCATTGTAGATGTATATTCTCTAATTCTTCTATTACCTCTAGCATCTTCCTCTAGCAAAACCATTTCAGCTGCTACTCTGAGAAAGTTAAAGTCGTAATATTCTCCACTCTTTAACTTCATATTTTCAATAGTATAAAAATCTTCTTCAACTATACGTTCAGCAACTTCACTTACAGCATCACTAAGTTGATTGTTATTATTCCCAAAATTTAGACTGCAATTTCCAGCGAGCATATCTATATCTTCAAGCAAATCATTTTTGATACAAATATCTTTTATCTTTTGATCAGAACTTAAAACATAGTGAATTTTATGCAAAATACTTGAGGCAGCAGTAATTCTAACTGTATCAGACTCAGCTTGACTATTAATAGAGTTCAATATGAGGCAAATTTTCCCTCTTATATAACTAGGAACCATTGACTCATACTGAGGCTCTTTAACCATCAAGTAAAACCTGTAACATTCTTGCAATACTTTATCTAGAAATGGACGCTGAGTAGCATCGGTAGCTAATAAAAATGAGCACCACTCGTCTAAACTAAGCAAATAGTGAGGTAGATAGAAATCCAATTCTCCCTCATCAAGGTCGGAATCAGACTTAGGCTTAAAATGCCTTTTATCAACCTTATGATCTACAGAATTAACTGGAAAAGAATTTTTATACTCTCCATTAACATCGAAAATCAACACCCTAGCGCCTAAAGCACTATAGTTATCTTTTTTTATTATATCTTGTATGATATGGGAAATAGTATTTGATTTCCCGCTACCACTATTTCCTAAAATAGCTGAGTGAATATTAAAGAACTTTGTAATATCGATCTTAATTGGATAATCAATTAGGTTCTTACTTTTTCCCAAGAGAAAAGTCTTGTGGACTTTAGGATGATCATCTTTATTGTCATCCCCTCCTAAAATAACATTCATATCTTCCTGAGTTACTATTTCAATATCAGAATATATACTTGGAAAAACACCTACTCCCAGTGAGAACTTATTTTTTTGATCTATTGTTCCTATTGGTTTTAACTCTATTTCTTTATTACCATAAATATGGCTCAGTCCCTCTTCAACACTAACATCCCGATCAAATATAGATGTCACTTCACAAAGCACAATCTCCCCAACATTATTAGCCCCCTCTGTCAGCCTTGTTGTCCGGTTGGTGATATCGCCTAAAT
>TARA_R110002049_G_scaffold166961_1_pt1 | contig 26442 bp, 24 predicted proteins | sample TARA_R110002049 | Tara Oceans TARA_R110002049 (sample SAMEA4396941) | marine metagenome | biome: Polar Biome; feature: [SRF] surface water layer (ENVO:00010504); material: water (ENVO:00002006), including particulate matter (ENVO:01000060) such as... | depth 5 m
GCTCCAATTGAGAAACCTTTTAAAACATCAATCTTCATTGATCTTGCTGTTAAAAACATGAAAGGTAAATCTGTAAATTGATCTTTAATTTTTGTTGCAAGAGAAAAACCGTCCATATCTGGCATTGAAATATCAAGTATAGCTAAATGAAAAATATGTGAATCAATTGCCATTAAAGCTTCATGACCTGTTTTTACCCAAATCACATCAAAACCTTTCATCGTTAGATATTCGGAAAGCAGATACCCAAGGGAAACATCATCTTCAACTAAAAGCAGTTTATTTTTATTTGAAATCATCATAATTTATTACTGGTAATTGAATAGTAATTGTTGTCCCCACACCTATTTCACTTTCTAAAAATATTTTTCCATTATGCTTTTGTACTACTTTTTTCACATAGCTAAGGCCTAATCCGTAGCCCTTAACTTTATACAAATCTCCATCAACAATTCTATAATACTTTTGAAAAACACGGTCTTTATCTTTTTTCGAAATACCTTCACCTTTATCGATTACACGTACCACTAATTTTTTTCTTTTAACTTCCGCCAATAGTATTATTTCAGAAAGTTTTGAATATTTTTTTGCGTTGTCCAGCAAATTATTAAAAGTATTTTCCAAATGAGAAACCTCAGCCTTAATTAGTATTTTTCCTGGAGGAATTTGGTATTTAAATACGATATCATCTAGATTAGAAAGTGTTTGAAACTCTTCACATAGTTTATTTAAATAAGGGTTGAAATCTACAATTTGTAAGTCAAAAACTTTCTTTCGCTCTTCAAGACTTCCTAACTCCAGCACTTTATCTATATGGTTTTTTAAACGATCTACTTGCTCTCTAATTAATTTAAGTATTGGTTTTTGTTCATCTTTAATATCTTTCTCTAAAATCTTTGTAGCCAATCCAATGGAAAACACAGGAGTTTTTAATTCATGAGTAAGATTATTTATAAATTCATTTGTTGTCACTAAAACCTTTCGTTGCCAATAAAAAGATTTCAAGACCCAAATAACCACAATAATTATAGCAAAAATAAAAATAAGACTAGGAATTGTAAGGCCATTTAATTGATATAAAAAATAGGTATTGATATCGTTAAACTGCAATTCTAAAATCAATTTTTCACCCAATAAATTAGTTAAATAACCATCTAACAAAATAGGATACGAATTCAAATTCATTTTATCCTTAAAGACACTTGGCGACCTTAAATAACCAGTTGAATCTCTTGAAATTAATTGATAGGAAAAATTAGTAGTGATACTATTTGCTGCTAACCTATCCACTAAAAAATCATTTAAAAAATTACTTGAAGCATCTTGAACACTGTCCAAACTTAAATTAAAATAAGTTCCATCTTTGGTTATCGATTTTCCAATTAAAAAGGTTAATTCATTTTCTTGAGTGAGGTCTCTTTGAATTACCCTACTTGCAGCTGTAATATTTTTATTAAACTGAACCTTAGCTAAATTGAGGCCAATTTTCAAATATTGGTATTGCACTACGAATAATCCGAGAACAGAAACCACAAAAACGATTATATATATTTTTTTTCCTTTCAAAACAGGCACCAAAGTAACTTAAAAAATCATGTATTAACCTTAATTAATATTTCATTAGCCTAATTAACTTTTCATTAATCTATTTCACCTATGGTTAATCTAAAGCAAAGTCAAAACCCACTAATTTAGCCATCGAGTTAAGTTAATGATATTTTGAAAATATTTTACTAAAAAGCTAACCTATCGCAAGGTTAGCTTTTTAGTTTAACACACCCAAAATATTCTTGTTCAAAAAATCTTACAATTACTATTTATCTGATTTACTACAATTAAATGAAAGAACTAAACAGAAGATTTATTAAACAGATTACAAATAATAATTTACTTGCTCTTTCAATTGGCTTGGTATATCTACTTTTTGGAATGTTAAAATTTTTCACTTCATTGAGTCCTGCAGAGGATGTTGCTATACAGACTATAAACAAGCTAACATTAGGATTGATTCCAGCTCAAATCTCCATTACACTTCTTGGCATATGGGAATCTGGAATAGGGCTATTTTTGATTTTTAACTGGTATCACAAAGCAACAATCCTATTCGCATTGGTACATATCATAATGACTTTTACTCCCTTATTTCTTTTACCCGAAATAATTTTTACCGATACAAATCTAGCCCCCACATTACTTGGACAATATATATTCAAAAACATCATAATTGTAGCCGCTTTATTAACCGTATTACAAAATAAAACACCGTCTTATGCATCATAATAAAACATTAATTTTGACCATTGTAATATTAATTACCACCCAATTCTATTCTACTATAAATGCCCAAGGATGTGTTGCCATTCGCCACTTTTCATCTTGTGTTGGGAATAGCTTGGAAAGTAACCTATTACGCAAGGGAGATATTCAATTAGGAATGAATTATCGCTATTTTAAATCCTTTCGCCATTTTAGAGGTACAGAAGAAGAACCAGATAGATTAACGAGCAATACGGAGGTAATTAACCATTCTCATGCATGGGACTATTTTCTTACCTATGGCATCACAGATAGACTTTATACCAGTATTACCATCCCTACTGTTGTTAACTCACGCTCTTCATTATACGAACATGGCAGAACAGAACGTCATAGCTCGTTCTCTAGAGGTTTGGCTGATATTCGCTTAGGTGCGGGCTATTGGCTATTAAATCTGGAAGACCATATGAATGGTAATATAGCTATAGGATTAGGGGTGAAACTTCCGACGGGTAATTACAATGCCTCCGATATATTTTATAATGTAGGCCCGAATGGTGAACCTCAAGTTCGGCCTGTGGATCAATCTATTCAACCTGGGGATGGTGGTTTTGGGCTTACGTTAGATTTTCAATTCTATCAAAAAATTAGTGCTAATTTGTTTGCCTATGGTGGAGGATTTTATCTTTTAAATCCGAGAGAAACCAATGGTATTCGAACATTTAGAGAAACTTTAAGTCCAATATTAGAAAATGAAGCTATAATGGCGGTTCCCGATCAATACTCTATTCGCACAGGATTAAGCTACAGCTGTTCTCCAACAATTTCCACATCTTTAGGTGCTCGATTTGATGCAGTACCAGTCAAAGATCTTATCGGAGGTAATGAAGGCTTTAGGAGACCAGGTAATGTATTAGCTATGGAACCTGGGATAGCATACATGAAAAATAATTTTACCATGAATTTGAACATCCCTTTTGCCATTCGAAGAGATCGACCACAGAGTATCACGGATAGGCAAACAGAAATTGCCACTGGGGAACCTAGAAACGGTGATGCAGCATTTGCTGATTACTTGATTAATTTTGGTATTTCATATCGATTTTCCAAAAAAGAAAAAATAGCAATTGATCCCGCCATTAAGAACACTTTTAATTAAAACGAAAAGCAGTTATTGAATTCTAGCTACCAATCAATTGGTTGATAATCCTTTAAGAATTTACCACACCAATGTTTGCCCGTATTTATACCATCAATTAATGGATCAAGAACTCTTGCTGCTCCATCAACAATATCTAAGGGTGGTTGAAAATCATGCACTTCCTGTTTTTTCTTAGACAATTCTGCTGGATCTTCATCGGTAACCCAACCGGTATCAACAGCATTCATATAAACGCCATCTTTAGCAAAATCTAAAGCCGAAGTGTGGGTCATCATATTTAAAGCAGCTTTTGCCATATTGGTATGCGGGTGCCGATCTTCTTTGTAGAATCGATGGAATTTACCCTCCATTGCAGACACATTTATGATATGCTTTTGCCCTGTATTTTCATTTCGCATTAACCTTGAAAGACGGTTACAAAGCACAAAGGGCGCAACAGCATTTACCAATTGTACTTCTATCATTTCAGGTGTTTCTATCTCTCCTAATTTCAAGCGCCAGCTATTCGTCTTACGTAAATCTACTTGCTGTAAATCTGCATCTAATTCTCCTTCTGGAAAAACCTCAGCAGTCGAAAGCGAATTATCAAAACTATAAGGTATTTGCGATAATTTTGCTGAAGCACGAATCCCAATTCCGGGTTCTGGAGCGTGCCATGTTACTGGTAACGTATTATTCTGTTGACTAGAAGTATTCTTGCCGAGCACATTCAATTCGTTTAAACAATACAAATGATCCGCTAAAACTTGCTTTGCGGACTTAGGCAAAGCCTCAACGGTCATTTCTTCATTCTTCATTAAATGCTGATAGAATCCCGCTGGTCTACGGACTGTTTGCGCGGCATTATTTATCAGAATATCTAATCGATCATATTGTTGTTCAATAAAATTACAGAATATTTCTACACTCGGAATATGACGTAAATCTAAACCGTGAATTTTTAATCGGTGTCCCCATTTCGAAAAATCGTCTTCTTGAGCAAATCGTAATGCTGAATCTACAGGAAAACGCGTAGTGGCAACAACAGTTGCTCCTGAGCGTAATAAAATAAGCGTAATATGATACCCTATCTTTAATCTAGAACCAGTAACAATTGCTACCTGCCCAGTTAAATCTGCCGTTTGAAATCGTTTCGCATAATTGAAATCTCCACAATCTTGACACATGGTATCGTAGAAATGATGCAACTTGGTGTATACTGTTTTACATACATAACAGTTACGAGGAGATTCTAATTCTTGTTCTTCTAAACTTTTAAGCTTTGGAGCTTCTAACAGAATTGGCGCTTTAAAAACAACTGCTTCACGAGCACTTCGTATGCCCGTTTCTTTACGTGCATGTTTATCACGTTCAATCATTTTACGTTTAGCGGCCTTAGCAGCATCTTTCTTTTGCTGCTTAAACTCATGGCGACTAGGCCTCGAAATCATTCCAGCCGCCTTCAATAAAGCTACACGTTTTTCTTCTGGAAGCTCTAAAATCTGATGCGCATTTTCTCCCAATTTATCTAAGATAGCAATACATTTCTCAATTTCTTCAAGACTAACATTTGCGTTGGTCTTGTCCCCTATTTCATTTGATGTATTCAAATCCATGCACTCAATTTTCTTATCATTAGAACGCTGCAAATGTACAGTTAAAATCAAATAAATAGAACACTTAAAAGGCAAAAACCGATCAGACTTAATTTGGTCTGATCGGTTTTCACGGACATACTTTTTTTTATATTGCTTTTGTCACTAAAACTTTTTCACCTTCTAAATAGCCTACCATCACATCTCCAGAATTTATCTTCCCAACACCATTTGGAGGTGTTCCTGTCAAAAGAATATCACCAGGATTCAAAGTCATGATAGCAGACACATAAACTATAAAATCAACTAGATTCGTAATCATGTGTGAACTATTTCCTTTTTGAACTTCTACACCATTCATTTCGAATGAAAAATTGATATCCGTTACATTCGGAAAATCAGCAATAGGAAAGAATGGCGCAATTGGCGTAGCCCCATCAAAACCTTTGGCTAGAGCCCAAGGTCCTTTTGATTCTCTACTCGAAGCTAAAACATCTTTAGCCGTTAAATCATTGGACAAGGTAACTGCATCAACAAATGAAAGTGCATTTTCAACTGTAGCATTTTTACATTTTACTCCTATTCTAAATGCCAATTCAGCTTCATACCAAACATCATTAGAAAAAGAAGGCAATACCAAATCTTCATTATGCTCCAAAAGAGTTGTATCTGGTTTTGTAAAAACAATTGGAATTACCTTTTCCGAGGGCATTTCACTTAAATCGCTTACATAATTTTTACCTACAGCTATTATTTTCATCTTCTTCTAAAATTATCTTTGCTAACTTAAACTTGCTAAACTTTTCTCTAATGTTTCAATCTTTGCTTCTGCATCTGCCTGTTTCTGGCGTTCTATCGCTATTACTTGCTCTGGCGCATTGCTTACAAACCGCTCATTGGACAATTTTTTTTGAACAGACATTAAAAAGCCCTTGGTATACTTTAATTCTTCTTGAATCTTCTTGATTTCTGCCTCTATATCTATAGCTCCACTAATAGGTATAAAATATTCATTACTTTTTACTCTAAAAGAAAGTGCACCATCTACAGCCTTATTCACATAGGTAATTTCAGAAACATTGGTCAACTTTTGTATAATTACATCCCAATTTTTCGAAATATCACCATCGTTTAAAACTAAAAGCTCTAAATACTCTTTCATCGGAATATTCTTTTGTTTTCTGATGGTTCGTATTCCTGCAATTACTTCAGCAGCAAAATCAAAACCTGAAATTAATTCTTCAGTAACAGCGGTAGCTTCTGGCCATTTTGAAACTATTAAAGCTTCCTCTGGAGAACGTTCTGTGATATGCTGCCAAATTTCTTCTGTTAAGAAAGGCATGAATGGATGTAACAATTTTAAGTTGTTTTCAAAAATTGTGATAACGGCATCAAACGTAGTTTTATCTATTGGTTGTTGATATGCTGGTTTTACAATCTCTAATAACCAGGAACTATAATCATCCCAAACCAGTTTATAAGTTGCCATAAGGGCGTCAGAAATACGATATTTATTAAAATGATCCTCTATTTCTAATAGCGTTTGACTGAATTTAGCCGTATACCATTCAATTCCCAATTTAGAAGCTTCCGGTTGTGGCAAATCGGCTACCTCCCACCCTTGTACCAAACGGAAACCATTCCATATTTTATTAGCAAAGTTTTTGCCTTGCTGGCATAATGCCTCATCAAACATTAAATCATTTCCTGCAGCCGAACTTAGTAGTAAACCAACGCGAACACCATCTGCACCGTATTCTTCAATAAGACCTAATGCATCAGGTGAATTCCCTAAAGATTTAGACATTTTTCTACGCTGCTTATCGCGAACTAAACCAGTTAAATATACATTTTCAAAAGGCGGTTGATCACGATACTCATATCCAGAGATAATCATACGGGCAACCCAAAAGAATAAAATATCTGGACCTGTAACCAAATCATTTGTAGGATAATAGTATTCAATTTCTTCATTTTCTGGCTCTAATATTCCGTTAAAAACGCTAATCGGCCAAAGCCATGAAGAAAACCAGGTATCTAAAGCATCTTCATCTTGTTTTAAACCAGCTGCCGTAAGTGAGGTGTCCCCTGTCTTTATTTTTGCTTTTTCTAATGCTTCTTCTTTACTTTCAGCAACAACAAAATCTTCTGCTCCTTCCCCATAATAGTACGCTGGAATTTGTTGTCCCCACCACAACTGGCGTGAAATATTCCAGTCCCGGATATTTTCCATCCAATGACGGTAGGTATTTTCAAACTTTTTAGGAAATAATTTTACATCACCAGTTTCTAAAACAGCTTTTATTGCAGGTTGCGCTAAATTTTCCATCTTTAAAAACCACTGATCAGATAATCGTGGCTCTATTACAGCTTTCGTTCTTTCAGAAGTACCTACTTTATTTAAGTGATTTTCTGTTTTAATTAAAAAGCCTTTTTCTTCAAGCTCTTTAGCTATTTCATTGCGCACTACAAAACGATCTTTACCCTCATAGTGTAACCCATGGTGGTTTAGGGTAGCATTGGCATTTAAAATATCAATGACATCTAATTTATGCTTCTCTCCTAAGGCCTTATCATTTATATCGTGAGCCGGGGTAACTTTTAAACAACCTGTTCCAAACTCCATATCAACATACTCATCTTCAATAATAGGAATCACACGATTGCAAATAGGAACAATAGCTTTTTTACCTCTTAAATGAGCATAACGCTCATCATTAGGGTTGATACAAATTGCAGTATCTCCTAAGATGGTTTCTGGTCTGGTGGTGGCAATCGTAACTTTTTCATCAGAACCCTCAATTTGGTAGCTAAGATAATATAGTAATCCTTGCTTTTCTTCATGTATAACCTCTTCATCAGATAGTGTGGTCTGCGCTTCTGGATCCCAATTTACCATTCGAAATCCACGATAAATCAATCCTTTTTCAAATAAATCGACAAAAACTTTGATTACAGAAGCCGACATATTGTCATCTAACGTAAACTTTGTGCGATCCCAATCACAAGAGCAACCAAGTTTTTTTAATTGTTCAAGAATCACACCGCCATACTCATGCGTCCAATCCCAAGCATGTTTTAAAAATTCTTCGCGAGTTAAATCAACTTTATTAATGCCTTGCTCTTTTAATTTAGCAACTACTTTTGCTTCAGTGGCAATTGATGCATGATCAGTACCAGGAACCCAACAAGCATTTTTCCCCATTAATCTAGCTCTTCTGATCAAAACATCCTGCAATGTGTTGTTCATCATATGCCCCATATGTAAAACACCTGTAACATTTGGAGGTGGTATTACGATTGTATAAGGCTCCCTTTCATCAGGTGTTGAATGAAAATAACCATTTCTCATCCAGTACTCATACCAATGCTTCTCTACTTTTTGAGGTTCATATTTTGATGCTATTTCCATATTTTGGTACAGTTTTTGTTTTTAAGGTGTATGTATCTTTTAGATGATGCGTTACAAATGTTAAATAATACATTTTTGCACATCTAGAAATACGAAACAAAAATAAGTAACGTTATCAGATAACAAAAGAATTTTGAGGTTCATATGAAAATAGTTACATTTGAATCTTACCCAAAACTAAAAATGATGAAAAAAATAGTACTAGTTTTATTTGTTGGTCTATTAGGAATTAGCCTAAACGCGCAGGATAAAACCGCAAAAATTGAATTTAAAAGTGATACAGTAGATTACGGTGAAATTCAAAAAGGTGCTGATGGTATACGTGTATTTGAATTTACAAATACTGGAGATGCTCCATTAATTATCAGCAAAGTTAGTTCTAGCTGTGGATGTACCATTCCTAAAAGCCCAAAAGATCCAATTTTACCAGGTAAAAAAGGTGAAATTCAAGTAAAATATGACACGAATAGAGTTGGTCCGATTAGAAAAGCAGTAACAGTTATTTCTAATGCAGATACACCAACAGTTGTATTAAAAATTAAAGGTGAAATTAAAGATGCTGTTGTAGTACAGTAAATTAAATTTTAAGATTAAAATAAAAAAGCTTTAACTATGGTTGGAGCTTTTTTTATTTAAAAAGCTTTTTTAGCACAAAAGAAAACTGCAAATCTTCATTAGAGCGCTCAATTACCAATTTTACCCGTTTTCCTTCGCGTTCATTTAACATCGAAAGTACCTCTTGCAACTTATATCTATGCACACTCCTACCATTTACAGAGAGAATTAAATCCCCTTCTTGGAGTCCAACTTCATGAGCTGGACTACCGGTTCGTATAGAAGAAACAATTATTTCAGGCACTAAACTTAATCGTGTTGTTCCTTCAAATAAAATTTGGACATTACCAAATGAAGAATGATCATTTTTATCATTTTTTACAACTCCTTTTGAATCCGTTAGATTTTCGGTAATAAACCGCATTCCAGCATGCATTAGTTCAATTCCACTCATATTATACTGAAAAGGTGTCTTAAAATTTTTATTTCTTTTTAGTGTGATTTCTTTTTTAGGATAGTTAAAGACAACGTTAAATCTTTTCAATATTTCACCTCCGATACTACCATTTCGATCACCTATATTTTTTAAAGAATTATAATTTTTCATTTGAGGAAATGCTACTTTAGGCCCTTTTAACGAATTTTTACCCAATCGAAAACCTTCTACCATTGTTCTTTTCCCAAAAATGTTTCCACTTAACCCTTTACCTAAAAAGTCTTCATAATTTTTTTCGGGTATATCAATACCTTTTTCTCCATCTTCAAAAAGCCATATAGCATCAGAACTCCCTGTATCTATAAGTAACCTTACGGGAATCTCGTTGTCATTTCCAAAAAACACGTTACCATCAATATAAGCCCTTCTGTTTTCGATATCTAATGGCAATATTTCATGACGCTTGGTTAATTTTGGAGAGTAGTATTTTGGGTCATAGAATTTAATTACTTTACTTGAATAATTAATATCTACTACAAAATCTCTGAAAAGATCATAACCAATAATGCCATGTACTGGTATTCCAAGACTTGACGAAAAATTAATATCCTTATCAAGGACAACAAAAAGGCTCTGATTTGTATTTTGAATCTCATTTATTTTAAAGCTATTACCCTTAGAGCTCAACCCTATAATAGGCTCTCCAGCTCCTAAGCCTTTTATTTCTACTTCAGAAACATTATTTATTTGAATAGAATCTTGATCTGAAATATTAAACAAAATAGGGGCACTAACGCCAGAATCTAAAAGGAAAGAAAGTTTTGCGCCATTAACATCAATTGGAATAATAATCAGATTATTAATCAATTGAAATTTTACCTTTTGAACATTATTCCCACCTCCCAATTCAAAACCTTGAGAAAAGGAAAAGATTGGAACACAAAGTGTCAAAAGCAGAAAATATTTAAAAATAACGCTCACTTTTATGAATTATTTAATTAAAGCTCCATTAATTTACGATTATAAATGGTTATACCGTAATATATTAACAAATAATTGGGGGTGTAAAAATTAAGCTTATTCTTATTGTTTTGCTCATTTTGATTTCTCACTTTTGCAAAAATTTTTTAGCCAATGCCAAATATATCGCATAAAGGCAGATCAATGCCGGAGTCACCAATTCGAAAATTGGTTCCCTTTGCAGAAGCAGCAAAAAGTAGAGGTATTGATGTTATTCACCTCAACATTGGACAACCGGATATCAAAACCCCTGAGGTTGCGCTTGAGGCAGTAAAAAACAATACGGTATCAATATTAAGTTATAGTAAAACTGAAGGCTCTGATTCGTACCGCAATAAACTTGCGAATTATTACAAGGAACATAACATTCATGTATCAGCTGATCAAATTCTAGTTACAACAGGGGCTTCTGAAGCACTATCATTTGTTATAGGAAGTATCGCCGATAATGGAGAGGAATTAATTGTACCAGAGCCATTTTATGCAAATTACAATAGTTTCTCCATGGCATTTGGAGTTAAAATAATCCCTATAATTTCTGAAATAGATTCTGGTTTTGCCTTACCAGCTATTACTGCATTCGAAAGAGCAATTACCCTAAAAACAAAAGGTATTCTAATCTGCAATCCTAATAACCCAACGGGTTATTTATACAGCAAAGAAGAAATACACGAACTGGCAAAGCTGGTTAAAAAACACGATCTATTCTTAATAGTAGATGAAGTCTATAGAGAATTTGTCTATGATGGCAGAAAGCACTACTCCGTCCTAGAAGAAAAAAACATAGATGACAATGCTATTGTTATTGATTCTGTTTCCAAACGGTATAGCATGTGCGGTGCACGAATTGGATGCATTGTAACGAAAAATAAAGTTTTACGAGATACCGTTCTAAAATTTATGCAAGCGAGATTATCGCCTCCATCATATGCACAAATTGCAAGTGAAGCGGCTTTAGAAACACCACAAAGTTATTTTGATGATGTAATTGCAGCCTATGTAGAGCGCAGAAATGTTCTAATTGAAGGCCTAAACAAAATTAAAGGGGTAAAAGTTGTAAACCCTCAAGGTGCTTTTTATTGTATTGTTGAATTACCTATAAAAAATTCTGATAAATTTGCACAATGGCTACTAGAGCATTTTAGTATAAATAACGAAACGATTATGGTAGCTCCCGCAGCAGGCTTTTATGCTACTGAAGGTTTAGGAAAAAATCAAATACGAATTGCTTATGTACTGGATAAACAACTTTTAAAAAGAGCAATTCATATTTTAAGCGAAGCGTTAAAAACATTCAGCCTCAATGAAAATTCATAAGAATATCTCCTTAAAGAATTATAATACTTTCGGAATTGATGCTAAAGCGAAGTTCTTTTGTGAAATTTCTACCTTAGAAAATTTATCTGAAGCTTTACAACTTAAAGCGTATGCTAAAAAATTCATAATTAGTGGCGGCAGCAATATGCTTTTAACTAAAGATATCAATGACCTTGTACTTCATATTAATATTAAGGGAAAAGAAATTGTTACCCACAACGATGATTATGCAATCATAAAAGTTATGGCAGGTGAAAATTGGCATCAACTTGTACTATGGACTCTAGAAAATAACTTAGGTGGTCTAGAAAACATGTCTCTTATTCCTGGTAATACAGGTACCGCCCCTATTCAAAACATTGGGGCTTATGGAGTGGAATTGAAAGATTCTTTTGAATCTTGTGAAGCTATGGACGTAAGTAATCAAAAACTTAAAACCTTTAGCAAGGAAGAATGTAATTTTGGATACCGAGAATCATTCTTTAAAAATGAAGGGCTTGGTAAATACATTATCACTTCAGTAAATTTAAAATTAACCAAAAAAAACCATAAGCTGAATACATCTTATGGCTCAATTGATACTGAGCTTGAAGCTAAAAGCATTAAAAAACCAACGATTAAAGATATTTCTGATGCAGTCATAGCGATCAGGAAAAGTAAGCTCCCAGACCCTAAAGAATTAGGGAATAGCGGTAGCTTTTTTAAAAACCCAATTATAAATAAAACTGAATTCTCCATATTTTCAACAAAGAACCCGAATGCACCCTTTTATAAAATAGCAGAAAACGAATATAAAATTCCTGCAGGCTGGTTAATAGAACAATCAGGTTTTAAAGGAAAACGGTTTGGAGATGCTGGTGTGCATAAAAACCAAGCGTTAGTTTTAGTTAATTATGGAACAGCCACGGGAAAAGAAATTTTAGAATTAGCTGACAAAATAATTAATGAAGTTGAATTGAAATTCAATATTCGTATCTTTCCAGAAGTTAATATTATAAAATAAATAACCCCGGCAATAAATACCGGGGTTATACCAAACCAAACTAACCAAAAATAAAGTATACAATAACCAGTTGCATACTTATACTAAATTTGAAATTCTATTTGTAACAATCAATTTTATAAATTTGCGTTACATTATAATTACGTAATAAAAGTAATTTTAGATTTTTTGGACACATTTTTTTTTACCCTACTTTTTAATGAGCGCATTACTTGAAAACCATATTGTTGAATTGCTACAAGAACGTAATGAAAAGGCGATTTCACTTCTTTATGAAAATTATAGCGATACCCTATACGGTGTTGCTTACAAAGTAGTAAAAGATGAAATGTTAGCTCAAGATGTACTGCAAGAGAGTTTTGTGAAAATTTGGAAAAAAGCAGATACTTATGACCCTACTAAAGCAAAACTTTTTACTTGGCTTTTTAGAATAACTAAGAACACCGCTATTGACAAGCTTAGAAGTGGCAAGTCTAAATCTGATAAAGAAATCCAAATAGATGTTTCTGACGTATATAAATTAGGTATTGAAGGAGTTAATCCTGATTTTATAGACATGCGTGAGAATCTCATGAAAATAGATTCAAAGTATAAAATTGTACTTGAAGCTCTTTTCTTTGAAGGAATGACGCAACAAGAAGCTAGCGATGAACTCGAAATTCCGTTAGGAACGATAAAATCTCGATTAAAAATAGGTTTACGAGAATTGCGTAAAATATACATAGAACCTACAATACTGCTATTTTTAATTAACTTAATAGCATGATATTATGAAAGATAAAATAAAAATATTTTTAGATACGGATCTTCTTGAAAAGTATCTATTAGATGCAACAACAGAACTTGAAACACTACAAGTAGAGCGGTACATAGCCATGTACCCTGAAGTACGAAAAACGTATAACGAATTGCAAGATAATTTAGAACATTTTGCTAAGTCATACTCTTTAAAAACCCCTGAAGGATTAAAAGAAAAGATTCTAAATAAAATCAAAGCCCAAAATAGTTCAAAACGAAAGTTTATGAATTATGCTGTAGCGGCAAGTTTTGTAGCTATGCTTTTTGCTGGTGCTTCATACTTTTTCTACAATCAAAACCTTAATCTCCAAGAGGAAAACTCAGTTGTTACTAATCAAATCAAGCTATTAGAAGCTGATATGAAAGAAAGGCTAGAAGATGTAAGAAACCAATTTATCGTATTGAACAATCCACAAACTAAAAAATATACCGTTCGGGGTAACAAGAAAGCAAAGGATTTGAAAGCCGTTGCTTATGTTAACCCTGTAAAAAAACTATCCTACATTAACGTTCAAAACTTGCCTCATTTACAAGAAGGCCAATGTTTACAAATGTGGGCAGAAGTTAATGGCAAAATGATTAATCTGGGTATTCTTAAAGAAGCAGGAAATAAAGATAATTTATTCGCTATGCCTTATGCAAAAAATGCTGTCGGCTACATCACTATTGAACCAGAAGGAGGCAATGAAACACCAACTGTTGATAATATTGTCGCAAACATTGCTTTTTAAATACTGCCTAAATTTTAATATCTCTGCTCAAAAAAGCTAATAATTTAGTACCTTTGTAGAAATATTTTACAATGAAATTAGTACTATTAACTATTGGATTACTTGCTATTGCTTTTGCAGGAATAGCCATAAAAATATGGTCTAAAAAAGATGGTAAATTTGCTGGCACATGTGCCAGTCAGAGTCCTTTTTTGAATACTGATGGTGAAGCCTGTGGTTTTTGCGGAAAATTACCAGATGAACAAGATTGTAGAAAAGAAACGGCTTCCCAACTACCGTAAATTACTGCACCTTTAAAAGCTCTTTTAAAACACAAATTTGGACAAAACCAAAGACACATTACATGAAACTATTGCCAAAGCTAAAGCGGGTAATCAAATTGCTTTTAGTTTATTATTAGATTCTTTTTGGAATGATGTCTATAGTTTCCAGTTACAGCGTACTAAAAACGAAAATGATGCAGAAGATATTACGGTACAAACATTTTCTAAAGCCTTTGATAAGTTAAACACCTACGATGAAGCCTACCAGTTTAAAACATGGCTGATTACTATTTCAAAAAATATCCACGTAGACCTTATTAGAAAAAGTAAAAGAAATATTCTCGAAAATACATATAATGGATCTGACGCCATAAAAAAAGTATTAGATGATAGCCCTACCGCTGAAGATCAACTAATCAATCAACAAAATCTTGTTACCCTGTTGGAGCATATTAAAAGCTTAAAACCTCATTATCAAAAAGTAATTAATCTTAGGTATTTTAATGAATTAAGTTACTCAGAAATTGCAACAGCACTCAATGAACCTATCAACAATGTAAAGGTGAAGCTCTTAAGAGCTAAAAAATTACTAGCCTCTGCGATAAAAGAAACTAAATCGTAGTTTACTTCGCTTGGAATTACTCCTAAATACCATTTTCACTTCTTTTCTACACATCCAATATCACCCTTTATAACCTAAATTTGTTTGTATCTTTGTACAAAAATTGAAGATGAGCAATACCTCTTTAGAAAGTGTTTCACCACCAAAAGGAAAACCAAAATGGTTACGTGTAAAACTTCCAACAGGAAAAAAATATACGCAATTAAGGGGCTTAGTTGACAAATACAACCTGCATACTATTTGCACCTCAGGTAGCTGCCCCAATATGGGTGAATGCTGGGGTGAGGGCACAGCAACTTTCATGATTTTAGGAAATATTTGTACGCGTTCTTGTGGTTTTTGTGGCGTTAAAACTGGTAGACCAGAAGATGTAGATTGGGAAGAGCCAGAAAAAGTGGCTCGATCTATAAAAATTATGGAAATTAAGCATGCAGTCATTACCTCTGTAGATAGAGATGACATCAAAGATATGGGTTCTATTATTTGGGCAGAAACAGTGAATGCTATACGCCGAATGAACCCTAATACAACGCTTGAAACACTAATACCTGACTTTCAGGGTATAGAAACACATTTAGACAGAATTATTGCAGTAAATCCAGAAGTCGTTTCACACAACATGGAAACGGTTAAAAGACTCACCAGAGAGGTACGGATACAAGCTAAATATGAGCGAAGTTTAGAAGTATTGCGTTATTTAAGAGCTAACGGAATCAATAGAACCAAATCGGGTATCATGCTTGGCTTAGGAGAATTAGAACATGAGGTAATTCAGACAATGCGAGATCTAAGGGATGTAGATGTTGATGTCATCACTATCGGCCAATACCTTCAACCTAGTAAAAAACATTTACCCGTTAAAGAATTCATAACTCCGGATCAATTTAAAAAATACGAAGAAATTGGACTTGAAATGGGATTCCGCCACGTAGAAAGTGGCGCATTAGTAAGGTCGTCATACAAAGCACATAAGCACATTAATTAAACCAAGATTTATCTGTTCTCATCATTTGTGATAATCTGAAAATGATATAGACAGATTATTTTTTCTACTATGAGACAATTAAATATTGGCATTAACGGATTTGGAAGAATTGGTCGTACACTATTTAGATTACTACAAAACCATTCGAATATCAACGTAGTTGCAATAAATGATTTAGCGGATACAAAAACATTAGCACATTTATTAAAATACGATAGTATTCATGGTGTTTTCCCCTACAAAGTATCGCATACCGAAAATTCTATTTCTGTCGCAGATCAACACCCCATTGCAATCTTAAATGGTGCTAGTCCAGAAAAAATAGACTGGAGTAAACACAATGTAGATATTGTTGTGGAAGCAACAGGAAAATTTAAAACAAGATCCACTCTTGAACATCATATTAAAAATGGAGCAAAAAAAGTAATACTTTCTGTTCCTCCAGATGATGACACCATAAAAATGGTTGTTTTAGGAGTCAATGAGCATATACTTAATAATCAGGACGATATTATTTCAAATGCATCTTGCACGACAAATAATGCGGCCCCAATGATAAAGGTAATAAATGATTTATGTGGAGTTGAGCAAGCATACATTACCACAATACATTCGTACACAACCGATCAAAGTCTTCATGATCAACCACATAGAGACTTAAGACGAGCTAGAGCTGCTGGACAATCTATCGTTCCAACAACAACTGGCGCTGCAAAAGCATTGACAAAAATATTTCCTAACTTAGAGGGTTTAATAGGTGGTTGTGGCATTCGCGTACCTGTACCTAATGGCTCTTTGACCGATATTACATTTAATGTAAAAAAAGAAACCTCAATAGCAGAAATAAATGAAGCTTTTAAAGAAATTTCAGAGAATTCTTTAAAAAATATACTTTTCTATACCGAAGATCCAATTGTTTCTATAGATGTAAACAATAGTTATTACTCTTGTACGTTTGATTCTCTGATGACTTCTGTTATAGGTAAAATGGTGAAAATTATTGGATGGTACGATAATGAAACAGGTTACAGCAGCAGAATTATAGATTTAATTAATTTAATACAAACCAAATCATACATTTGAAGAAAACTATTCTACATATCAACCAATGTTTGAGTTTTTTTTCATTGCTATTTTTATTAACATGGCAAACTTCCTTTTCTCAAGAAAATTCATCTTCTAGAGCAGAAATAGAACAGTATTTCATGTCCTCAAGAGCTTTCAAAAATCAGGATAAAGTAGCTTTGGCAATGGAGTCTCTCGAAAAAGCATTAAACGTTGCTGAAAAAATAGAAGACTTTAAATCAATTGCTGATTGCTATCACGAATTTTCATTATTATATTTTAAACTTGATAAGATAGAAGAATCTATTACCTATTGGGATCGTGCTGAAATCTTACTAAAGGATACCGAATATCCTTATGGGAGTGCTGTTCACAAATATATTGATGCATTACATCTATACAAGCAAAAAAAATACTATCTCGCAAACTACGAGTTAGTTAGGGCAGAGCAAATGACCAATGTACGTAATTTGACATTACATATATTACTTGCTAAAGGGTATATTTACTTAGAACTACCTAAATATGGAGAAGCCTTAAAAAGTTTTAACTCATTAATTGTTAATAACGACCCTGATGAGAAAGACTACATTGCCACAAGGGCATATATAGGCTTATCAATATTAAAAGCAAAAACTGGAGAACCACTAAATAGCATAAAATATGCAACAGAAGGACTAAAGCTTGCGCAAAAAAATAACTTTTCTCAAGAAAAACTTGAGCTCAATAAATTTTTAGCTGAAACAAATGAAGCCCTTGGAGATTTTCAAGCTTCACTACTTTATAGTAAAAATTTGATCGGTATAAAAGACAGTATATATAATACTTCAAAAATTAAAACAGAAGCCAAAACTGCTGACGAGATTCACAATAAAAATCTAACAGACATCATCAGCACTCAAGACAATGAATTAGAACAATTGCGGGCATCAGATAGTCGTAATGAGATTACAGCTATTCTCACTTCTGCATTCTTAACAATAATTTCTCTTTTGGCCATTTCTCTTTATAGAAATAATCAAATTAAATTAAAAACCAACGACTTATTACAGACAAAAAATTATGAGTTAGAAGCCTCTCGTGATGCTGCTGTAAAAGCAATGGAAACCAAAACTAATTTTCTATCTACAGTGAGTCACGAACTTCGGACACCGCTTTATGCAGTAACAGGACTTACACACCTTCTCTTAGAAGAAAATCCGAGTGAGAGTCAAAAAGAACATTTAAAAGCATTAAAATTTTCTGGGGATTACCTGCTTAGTTTTATCAATGATATTCTTCAATTAAACAAAATTGATGCTGATAAATTAGAGCCGGTAAATGCAGAATTTAATCTGAAAAAGGTTTTAACAGAAGTCATAAGTTCGTTACAACAAAGTGCCAAAGAAAATCAAACTAAAATAGTATTAGAATACGACGATCAGATACCAAAAAACCTTCTTAGTGATTCTATGAAGCTTTCTCAGATTTTAATAAACTTAGTTGGTAATGGATTGAAATTCACAAAAAAAGGACAAGTTACGGTCATTACTAAACTGCTAAAAAAAGTTGACGATAATGTAACTATATATTTTGAAGTTAAAGATAACGGAATCGGAATAGACCAAGATCAGGTTGCTAATATATTTGATAGTTTTGAGCAAGGTTCTATACAAATTAATAGAGAATATGGTGGTACGGGACTTGGTCTAACAATCGTAAAGAGTTTATTAGGTTTATTTAATAGTAAAATTGAACTGAAAAGTGAGATTGGCAAAGGAAGTTCTTTCTTTTTTGAAATTGAAATGACTAGTAAGAATACTATTGTTGATGATATTGCATTTGAAATTGTTGATCAAGATTACACCTTTAAAGGTCTCCACCTACTTATTGTAGAAGACAATAAAATAAATCAGGTCATCACTAAAAAAATGTTACTTAAAAAAGAAATGACTTGCGATATTGCAAGCAATGGCACCGATGCTGTGGAAATGGTTTCTCAGACTAAGTATGACGCCATTCTAATGGATATTCACATGCCTGGTATTAGCGGTGAGGAAGCGACGATACTAATTAGAAAATTTAATTTGCACACTCCAATAATAGCCCTAACTGCCATTTCACTGGATGATAGCTTGGAAAGTTTCTATGCAGCAGGTTGTAATGATGTTGTTACCAAACCTTTTAAACCAGAAGTATTTTATCAAAAAATTGGTGAAAATATATTTCAACCTAAAACAAAAGTTACTACGTAATAGCTTCCATTAGGGTTTGCTTAATAACTTCTTTTCCCTTACCTATAAACTGATGCTCAATTGCTATATAAGATAGCTTAGCGACTTTTCCTTGTAAACGCACATAGTCTTTCTCGGTAGTTACTATAAATTCTTTCGTATTAAAAAAAGCTATTTCATCTTTAGAGAAAAAATGATGGTCTTTATAATTCAAATGCTCTACCGTAAGTTCGTTTTTATTCAAAAATTGAAGTAAAGGTTTTGGATTTGCTATCCCTGTTATTAAGGTTATTTTTTTGGTTTGTAAAGCTGCTATATTGAGATTTTCATTGTAACCTTTCAAAACTTTATCATACTTCAAATAAGCAAACAAAATTTGTTGTCTCGGTTGAGGTTTTAACCTTTGAATAATTTTTGCTTGGCTAAACTCTTCTATATTTTCTGGACATTTTGTTACAATAATCAAATCCGCTCGTTTGGCTTCTCTTTTACTATCGCGCAAGGTTCCCGTTGGCAAATACCAATCATTACTATATAAATTATCGAAAGCCGTTAATAGAATTGAAAATGTAGGCTTTATTTTCCGGTGCTGAAAAGCATCATCTAATAAAATTAAATCTGGTTTAGCATTTTTTTCTAAAATTGAGATTCCGTTTTGACGATTCCCATCAACTGCTACTATAATTTCAGGAAACTTTGTTTGTATTTGATATGGCTCATCACCTAAATTTTCTACAGTTGTTTTTTCGTTTGCTAATAGAAAGCCTTTTGATTTTCTACCATAACCACGACTAAGCACGGCAATTTTATTTTCGGCTTTAAATTCTTCGATTAAATACTCAATCATCGGAGTTTTACCTGTTCCTCCAACACTAAGATTTCCAACACAAATAGTAGTTGTTTCAAACTCTTTTGATGTGAAAAAATCAATATCAAATAAGAAATTTCGAATATGCACCACTAGCGCATAAATCAATGAAATTGGGAATCCTAATATTCTTAACACTTGCATCAAGAACGAAAATATAATATTTTATCTTTGGTTAATAGATAAACTTATAAAATGATTGTAAAACAAGTAACCGATATTCTAGAAGAATTAGCCCCACTAGCCTATGCAGAAGATTTTGATAATGTCGGCCTTCTAGTAGGAAGCCCACAATTAGAAGTATCTGGAATATTAGTTACGCTAGATACTTTAGAAAATGTTGTTGATGAAGCCATTGAAAAAAAGTGCAATTTCATCGTTAGCTTTCATCCTATTATTTTCGGAGGATTAAAAAAACTCACAGGCGCAAATTATGTTCAGCGCGTTGTCATAAAAGCCATTCAAAACAATATAGCCATTTATAGTATGCATACCGCTCTGGACAACTCTAACTATGGGGTAAATGCCAAGATCTGCGAAATATTAGGTCTAACAAACACTAGCATATTGATTCCTCAAAAAGGAACCATAAAAAGACTATCTACATACGTTCCTAATAATGATACCGCAAAATTAAAAACCGCTTTGTTTGAAGCTGGCGCAGGAAATATTGGTAATTATAGTAATTGTAGTTTTACTTCTGATGGTATAGGCAGCTATAAAGCCGGTGAAAAAGCCAATCCTATAAAAGGAGAAATCGGAAAAACACATTATGAACCAGAAACGCAAATTAGTATAACGTTTGATAAGGCAGTTGAGCAGAAAGTTTTAGATGCTCTTATTAAAAACCACCCCTATGAAGAGGTTGCCTATGAAGTTCAAACTTTAGAGAATACTAACCAAAATATAGGCATGGGAATGATCGGAGAGTTAGAAAATGCTTTAGCTGAAAGCGAATTTTTAACCTTGATTAAAGAAAAAATGTATGCTCAAGGTATTCGCCATTCTGCTTTATTAGGTAAGAAAATAAAAAAAGTAGCTGTTTTAGGCGGTAGTGGCGCTTTTGCTATCAGTGCTGCAAAGCATGCAAATGCTGATATTTTTATAAGTGCTGACATTAAATACCATCAATTTTATGAAGCTGAAGGTGAATTGATTATCGCAGATATTGGACACTATGAAACTGAGCAGTTTACAAAAAATTTATTAGTTGACTATCTTACAAAAAAAATCCCTAATTTTGCAATCCGTTTATCGGAAAGTAAAACAAATCCCATCAAGTATTTTTAATATATGGCAACAAAAAAAGAAACAACGGTAGAGCAAAAATTAAGAGCATTATATGATTTGCAATTAATTGATTCTAGAGTTGATGAAATACGCAATGTTAGAGGTGAATTACCTTTGGAAGTTGAAGATTTAGAAGATGAAGTTTTAGGTCTTAAAACTAGAATGGAAAAGTTGAAGACTGATGTTGAGACGATCAATTATGAAATCACTGGTAAAAAGAACATGATTGATGATGCTAAGACTTTAATGAAAAAATATAACGAGCAACAAAAAAATGTTCGTAACAGTAGAGAATTCAACTCAATCACTAAAGAAGTTGAATTTCAAGAATTAGAAATTCAATTGGCTGAGAAAAACATTAAAGAGTTTAAAGCTCAAATAGACCAAAAGAAAACGGTCATCGCAGACACTAAAGAACGTTATTCTGAACGTGATGCGCATTTAAAGCATAAGAAAAGTGAATTAAATGCTATTCTTGCGGAAACAGAAAAAGAAGAAAAAGCATTGTTAGCTAAATCTATTGAATATCAAAATGATATTGAAGAGCGTTTAGTTACTGCATACAAACGTATTCGTACCAATGTAAAAAATGGCTTAGCAGTTGTAGCTATTGAAAGAGGTGCTTCTGGAGGATCTTTCTTTACTATTCCACCACAAGTACAGGTAGAAATAGCTTCACGTAAAAAAATTATTACGGATGAACATAGTGGTCGTATATTAGTTGATCCTGTTTTAGCAGAAGAAGAGCAAGAAAAAATGCAAAAGTTATTTTCTAAGCTATAAGAAATAACCTTATCCTATAAAAAAAACCATCTACACAACGTAGATGGTTTTTTATTTACGGGTGTTAAGGGGTCTGCGGTCTACAATAAACTTAATATAAAGTCTTCAACCTCTTTAGTACCCCATTTGTCTTCAATAGCCTCTAGCTGCATCACTTGCTTCATAATAGCCTCTTGATAATCACCTTCCGCCAAAGCCTCTGCATAAGGTCTATTAGAAAATGTAACCCTAGAATATACTGGAATCCATTTATCTGGGTACTTTGCTGCAAAATGCTTTTCTATTTTTTTTTGCAATAAAAATTTAGGATCCGCTGTTTTGCTGCTCATTTCCATAAAATTGCGATAACTGAGTTCCGCTATAGCATCTGCATTTGGTTTACGCTCTTTCTGAAACTCTTGAAAAATAGCTTCCCAATCATCGCCATGTTTTTTAATAATTGAATTAAGTGCAAATATATCTTCAAAACCAGCATTCATACCTTGACCGTAAAATGGTACTACGGCATGTGCTGAATCTCCGACTAATGCCACTTTATCCCAATACGTCCAGGGATAACATTTCATAGTCACCATAGCACTTGTAGGGTTCTTAAAAAAATCACCTGTCAGATCTTCTATATCTTGCATTACATTAGGAAAATAGGTGCTAAAAAATTGTTTAGCATCTTCTTTAGTTTTTATATTCTCAAAAGAAATGGCTCCTTCAAAAGGCATAAACAGCGTACATGTAAAACTACCATCTAAATTCGGCATTGCAATCAACATAAACTTACCTCTTGGCCAGATATGAAAAGAATGTTTATCTAATTTATGCGTTCCATCGGCATTAGGAGCAATAGACAACTCTTTATAACCTACATCAATAAAGTCTTGTGAATAATCAAAACGACTTCTTCGTTGCATTTTATGGCGAACTCTTGAAAATGCACCATCACAACCAAAAATTAGGTCGTATTGGTATTCCTGCCACGCCCCTTTCTCTGTTTCACCAGTATATAATTTAGCTTCGGGTAGGTCTACGTCCCAAACTTTTTCTTCAAATCTGAATTCCACACCTTCACTCTCTGCTAAATCGATCATTTTACGATTTAGAACTCCTCGCGAGATAGACCATATAGCTTCTCCCTCTTTGCCGTATTTTTGATAATATTCTGGCTGTCCAACCACATGCATCGCACGTTTATCTAACGGAATAGCTATTTTCTTAACTTCAGTTTCAATACCCACCTCACGTAAGGCATTCCAGCCTCTATTACTCATAGCCAAATTAATAGATCGCCCTGAAAAGTCAATATTTCTAATATCTGGTCTACGATCAAAAACTGTAATTTCGTGGCCGAATTTTTTAAGATATATGGCTAATAATGACCCTACCAAACCCGATCCTATTATTGCAATTTTTTTTGAAGTTTGAATCATTTACTATTAATTTGGAGGATATATACTAAGTATAAAAATTATTAAAACTAAAAAAATCCTTCACTTTTTATCGCGAAGGATTTAATACTTAATAGGTTTACAAACCTAATTAATTATTCTAAAATACCGTCAACAATACCGTAGGCTACAGATTCTTCAGCACCCATCCAGTAATCACGATCAAAATCTTTCATAACGCGATCGTAATCTTGACCACAGTTATCGGCTAATATTCTTGCACTTAACTCTTTAGTTTTGATAATTTCTTTGGCTTGTATTTCTATATTAGAAGCTTGCCCTCTCGCTCCTCCACTTGGTTGGTGAATCATCACTTGTGCATGTGGCTGAATAAAACGTCTTCCTTTTTTACCAACAGATAACAAAATAGAACCCATAGATGCTGCTAATCCAGTACAAATAGTTGAAACAGGACTTTTTAATGACTTTATAGTATCATACATTGCAAAACCAGAGGTTACATAACCCCCTGGACTATTTATATATAATTGAATTTCTTTATTGTTCTGCATATCTAAGTACATTAAACGATCAATGACATGCTTTGCAGTATCGTCATCTACCATACCCCAAAGGAAGACTTTACGCTCTTCCAACATTTTTTCGTCTATAGCCTCTTGTATTTTTCCTTTTTTTGAACTCATTTCTTTATTTCTTATTGAATATCAAATTTAATCAAAAATCGGGATTTGTAATGCTCAAAAACTTATCCATTTTAAATAAATACTATTAAAAGCCATTATCTTTGATTAAAAACAACAAAAATGAAAAAAATAACCATTCTCATAGTCCTTGCTTTAACTTTAATTACAAGTTGCAAAAACGATAAAAAGCACGAAATAGCAACTCCTGAACCGGTACTAACCATTTTACAAAAAGTAGCCTATGCGCATGGTTTTGAGAGTTGGAAAAATGTCGATGAATTAAAATTCACATTTAATGTAGATAGAGATACTACACACTTTGAGCGTGATTGGTCTTGGAAACCTAAGACAAATGAAGTTTCTGGAAGAAGTTTCGGTGAATCAATTAGCTATAATAGAAATGCTTTAGATAGCACAAGCATAAAATCAAATGGTGCTTTTGTGAATGATAAATATTGGTTACTGGCCCCTTACCAATTAGTATGGGATGCATCTAACTTCACACATGAATACCACGCACAGGCAGAAGCTCCAATTAGCAAAAAATCAATGCAAAAGCTAACTATTGTGTATGGCTCAGAAGGCGGGTATACTCCTGGCGACGCCTATGACTTTTATTTTGGGGATGATTATATGATTCAAGAATGGGTATTTCGTAAAGGAAATCAAGCTGCACCCTCTATGACAACTACTTGGGAAGATTATACGGTATTAAACGGACTTAAAATTGCCAAAACACACAAAAATGCTGAAGGCAACTTTAAATTACATTTTACGGGTTTAGCAATTAACTAGTCTTAGGTGCTTCTTTTCCTTTTTAAAACAAAAGAAACACCCAAAACTAATAAAGAACAAGCGAGTAATAACGTGAAACTAGTTTCTAAAGAATAGTGTTCCGCCAAAAAACCTAGCACTACTGGGCCCAGTAAAAACCCAGAAATGCCTGTTCCCGCTATAAAAGCAATACCTTGCGAAGATGCAACTCCTTTCACATTACCTCCAATTCTGAATAATTCGGGTATAATGGCAGAAAAACCTAATCCTATTAATGCAAATCCGCTTATAGAGACATATAATGGACCTATTAAGACTAAAAAATACCCTATAATTGCCAGTGCTGCCCCAAGAGAAACAATCTTAATAGAACCAATTTTAGCGCTTATCGCGTCACCTAAAAACCTACCTAATGTCATCGTAATAGAAAAAGCTAAAAAACCCATTCCAATTAGTTTTTCAGGCGCCAAATTTACTTCTTGCAAGAATATACCACTCCAATCAATTATAGCTCCTTCACTTCCCATTATGACAAAAGAGATAATTCCCAGCAAAAATAAAGGCCTGAAATTTTTAAACTTAAAAGCTTCTTTTTCTATTGGTGCTGCAACGATATGCTTGTATTTTTTATGCAAAAGTGTGTTTATAAACAACACGACAATCACTGTACCCACAATATGAACTATCTTATTATTTAATAGTAGTATTAAAAAACTACTCAAACCAGCAATAACCCCTCCCAAGCTAAAAAAGCCATGAGCTGCTGACATAAAATTTTGTTTATCTTCTTTTTCAATTTCAGTTACTAAGGTATTCATAGCGATATCTATAAATCCGTTTGCCGCACCATAAACAAACAACGCGGCTATAAGGGTATAATAGTTAAGTGCTAAAAAAGGTAAAACCGCCGTAGTGCAGATTAATATCACCCCATACCAAGTAGCCTTCCCTACACCAATTTTATTAATAATTTTTGATGCTAATGGAAAAATAGCAAAATTACCTAGCGATAGAAAAAAGAGAGCAAAACCAAGGGTCGCCTTATCTAAAACAAGGGCTTCTCTAATAATAGGGATATAAATTGCCCATGTACCAAACAGAATATTTAAACTCGCAAAAGCCCAAGCGGGTCCAAAATAACGAGGATTAGAAAGTATAAGACGCAGCGATTTCATTTAAACATTAGTTGGTTGATGGTTGATGGTTGATGGTTGATGGTTGATGGTTGATGG
>TARA_R110002049_G_scaffold17893_13_pt1 | contig 26415 bp, 31 predicted proteins | sample TARA_R110002049 | Tara Oceans TARA_R110002049 (sample SAMEA4396941) | marine metagenome | biome: Polar Biome; feature: [SRF] surface water layer (ENVO:00010504); material: water (ENVO:00002006), including particulate matter (ENVO:01000060) such as... | depth 5 m
TTATAGTTATTATAAGGCTATATACCCTAGTTGTGAGTTTGTATTTGTAGAAGATGGGCCAAAAAAAACTATAGAGCATCTTGTACGTGATGAAGATCAATATATCTTTAATAAAAATGATGATGTTTATAACAAATGTAAAAGCTATAATATAGGATTAAAAAAATCTATTAATAGTATGGTATGTTTTTTGGATATAGATTGTATTGTTAGTATTGATAGTTTATCAAAAGGTATAAAGATAATTAACACATTAGAAGATTCTATTTGCAGTGGTTATAACGGAGTAGCAATCTATGCTGAATATAAATTAAAAGATAGTATACCTGATTCACGATCCTCACGTGATTTATATAAACTATTTAATTATTTACAAACAAATGTAGACGCATCTAATATTACTAATTTATATAGCACAGATTTATATACAGTCGGCAATGTAAATGCTGTAGGTGGATGCCTCATTGGTAAGCGTGATACCTTTTTAGATATTAATGGATTTAATCCCAACTTTATAGGTTGGGGATATGAGGATAATGAAATTATATCACGCGCTGGTCAGTTAGGTAAAAAGGTTACAAACATAATGTCGAAGGATAGTAAATATTTTCTGTTTCATTTACCTCATGAAGATACGTATAAGGTGGCGTTAAATGATAAAAGTGATCATAAATTTTATACACATAATGAAACAGAAGTTAGAAAGGTTGAAGCTATGAATAAAGAACAGACAGAGGAGTATATTAAAACATGGTAGAGGTAAATATTAGAGATCAGAATTTTGGTGGTGAGCCTTCATCATGTCATAAAGGTGTTAACAAACACGTTAAGTGGTGTTTTGATAATAAACCTGTAAGTGATACATGTTTTATAACGGATATGTGTTTAAACGATATTCATAAGGCTTCCGGTGTAAAAAGAAAAGTTGCCTGGTTGTTAGAGCCTCGTGCAATACATCCTCATATATATGATTGGATTGAACAAAATAATAAACTCTTTGATTTTGTATTAACCTTTGATGAATATTTATTATCAAAAGGTGAAAATTATTTATATTATCCACATGGTAGATGTTGGATTAATGATTATGAAGAGGTAGATAAAGATAATAAAGTATCTATTATTGCTTCAGGTAAAAATACAACCGAGGGTCATCAGCTAAGACATAAAGTTATTGATAGATTTAAATATAATATTGGAGTTTATGGATATGGTTATAAGCCGGTAGAAAATAAAGAAGAGAGTCTATCTGAGTATATGTATTCCATTACGATTGAAAATTGTCGTCAAAAAGGCTATTGGACAGAAAAAATTGTAGATTGCTTTGCTACTAAAACTATACCTATCTTTTGGGGTGATGATGCTGTAAATGATTTTTTTGATTCAGATGGTATTATATATTTTAACGATGTTAAAGAATTAGGCGATATTCTCAAAGACTTGGAAAATAATGGTGAAAAAATATATAACTCTAAAAAAGCTGCTATAGAAAAAAACTTTAATTTAGTAGAAACGTATAGGATTCCGGAAGATTGGATGTATCTTAATTACCCCTTTCTTTTTAAATAATGAATAAAATTTGTATAATTAGACAACCTGCAGGTTTAGGTGATATTTTACACTTATATAAAGTTGCGATAAGATTATTAGAGACAAATCAAGCTACTGAAATTTACTGGCCTGTTTTTTCAGGTTATAATTATATTCATGAATATATTAAACACCCTGATATTATATTTTTAGATGAATCGAAAGATTACCCGGGTAAAGATTATATTCAAAAAAATAATCCCAGAAAAATAGATAAAGCTTTAATTGACAGTAATACAGAATTGCTATATATACCTTTTCAAATAGCAGATCAAATAGTCCATAGTAAATTACCTGGACCACTTTATTGTAAGTATGAGTTTGTAGGATTATCTTACAAAGATTGGTACGAGTATGTTAATATACAACGTAATTTAGAAAGAGAGAATCAGTTAGAAGAATATATTCAAAAAGAAACTCCGTTTGATATAGATAATTTTATATTAGTTAATCGATTTTATGGTACAACTCATCAAGAAAGACGTGAAGCTAATATACCAAAGTTTGAGAATGAAGTTACTATTAAAGAGTATGATTTTGATAGACCTTTTGATTGGATAGGGTTAGCATTAAAAGCTAAGCAAATACATACAGTTGATACTTCCTTTTGTTGGTTATTTAGAGCTTTAGATATATATAATTTAACTCTATACGGTAGAGGCGTGGAGACAAATTTTGAGTATTGCAAAGGTTATTGTGATGATAGGTGGGAATTTTGTGGTGATTATTTCGGTCATAAGGATTGATTTTTATAAAATAAGAAATATAATATATTATGGTAAATTTACTAGTAGATGAAGCTTTCGCATTTGATTATATATCTATTTTAAAATTAAAAGCTGATAAGGGGTTTATTAATAAAGAGGATATTGAGAAGAATTTTGATCACTTAAGAGATCAAATTGGTGCAGAGCTATTTAATTCTATCTTAGAATCAGAACAATTTAAAGATTTATATAAAGCTAATTGTGTTACTTTTGACGCTGTTGATGCAGCTAAAGAAGATAAAATGCTAGCTAGCGAAGTAGATAAAACGAACTACTTTAGAATGATAGCAAAAACTAATCTTCAAAAACATTTTTTCGCTACAGAATTACAAGAAATTAAAATAGGGTATGAGAGATTAAAATGAAAAATATTATAGTAACTGGTGTAACAGGTCAAGATGGTAGCTATATGGTTGAACATTTGCTAGCAAATACAGATTACAATATATTAGGTGGTGTAAGACGGTTAAGTGTTCCTAACTATAAAAACATAAGTCATATTAAAAGTAATAGATTTAAATTAATTGATCTAGATTTATCAGATATTCATAGTATTCACGAATCTATAACGTTATATAAGCCAAGTTATTTTATTAATTTTGCTGCTCAATCTTTTGTAGGAGCTAGCTGGTCCTTTCCACAACAAACATTTGATGTCAATGCAACAGCAGTTTTACATATCTTAGAATGTTTAAAAAAGCATGCACCGGAATGCAGACTTTATAATGCTGGTTCAAGTGAAGAATTTGGTAACGTTAAGTATACTCCACAAGACGAAAAACATCCTTCCGAGCCACGTAATCCATATGCAGTATCGAAGTGCTCAGCTAGACAATTTATAAAAATATATAGAGAATCATTTGATTTGTTTGCAATACAATGTTGGCTATTTAATCATGAGAGTCCACGTAGAGGTATTGAGTTCGTAACACGTAAGATTACAAACGGGGTTGCTAAGATACATCATGCTTATAAAAATAAAAAGAATATAGAACCTATAACACTCGGTAATTTGAATGCTCAGCGAGATTGGACTGATGCAAGAGATTGTGTAAGATTAATTTGGGATATTTTAAATTTACGGAAACCTAATGAATATGTAATAGGGAGTGGTAAATCTTATACTATTAAGGATTTTATTAATCCATGCTTTAAAAGTATAGGTGTAGAAGGAGTTTGGTCAGGTGAAGGTGTTAACGAAAAGTATATGTGCGATGGAGATGTATTAATTCAAGTATCACCAGAATTTTATAGGCCAGATGCTATTAACTCATGGCAAGATATACGAACTGCGGATATATCTAAAGCTAAAAACGACCTTAATTGGAATTTAGATTCAACTTTAGAGATTCTAGCAACTAATATGGTTGAAAATGATATAAACTTACTTGCTTAAAATGTTGATTATTAAAAGCTTTATATTATATTAAGATATGTTAGTACGTAAACAAAAATGCCGAGTATGTGGTAATCCGAATCTTAGACAAGTTATTGATTTAGGGGAACAATATTTTCAAGGTTGCTTTGTTAAGGATGGTGTACAGCCTCCTCCGAGACGTCCTATGCCAAACGTTATTGTAAGGTGCTGTCCGGAAGATTACGAAGATGCGTGTGGTTTAGTTCAAACGTTACATAGTATTGATACGGATTTATTATATTGCAATTATTGGTATGAGAGTGGTATTAGCCAGACAATGAGAGATCATCTTAAAGGTATAGTTAATACAGCTTTAAACATAACCGGTTCTACATCAGGCAAAGTGTTAGATATTGCATCTAATGATAATACACTTTTAAGAAATTACCCTAAGGAGTTTACAAAAATAGGAATTGATCCGTCAAGTATTGCTGCTAGACAAACTGATAAAGATATAACAGTTATTAATACTACATTCCCATCCTATCAAGTTAATAATATAATTGAAGATGGGTCAGCTGATATAGTAACATCTATTGCGTGTTATTATGACATTGATGACCCAGTAAATTTTGCAAAAGAAATAAAACGTTTGTTATCTAAAAAAGGTATTTGGATATTTGAAGTAGCTTATTGGAAATCATTATTAGATAATCTAGCTTATGATTCTATTGTTAATGAGCATATAGTACATTATCATTTACAACCGCTATTAAAGATAATGGATCTTGCAGGGTTGCAGTTGTTTGATATTGAAAAAACTCCAACAAATGGCGGTGCCATTATGTGTTACGTAACACATAAAGAGAATTCAGCGTATACAACTAGAAAACGTACTCAAAACATTCTTAATTTAAAAATTGAGGAGTATGAAGCTTATCTAGATACAGATAAACCCTATGAGAAATTCCGTAAAGCGGTTATAAGTCATAGGAAGGAAATGAGAAAATTAATTACTGATATTGTTTTAACTCAAGGTAAAACTATTCATATTTGCGGTGCATCTACAAAGCTTAACACTATCTTAAATTATTGTGATATAGGACCAGATTTAATACCGTTTGCATCAGAACGTAGCCCAGAAAAGCATGGTGCAGAGACTATAAGCGGAATAAAACTTATTTCAGAAGAGGATAGTAGGGCTATGAATCCGGATTATTATCTTGTTGGCCCTTATCATTTTAAAGATGAAATTATCAAAAGAGAGTCGGAATTTATTCAAAACGGTGGTGGATTTATTTTTCCATTGCCAGAGTTAACAGTTATAACAAAAAATAATTTATGAAATATGATAAAGGGGTATTAACTACAGTTCATGGATCTCATGAAGGTATAGATAAACAAGTGTACACAGATAAAGTAATCCCATTACAAGATATGTGTACTATAGGTCGCCGATTTATGGGAGCAGGTATGTCACAAAGTTATGCAGCTATTTATTGGCAGGAATATTTTATTGAATCAAATCGATTTGAATATATAGTTGAGCTAGGGAGTCAAAAAGGAGCTTTAAGCACATATCTCGCAAATATGGCAGCTATTACAGAGTCTTATATTTTTGATACATATGAAGCATTTCCCTACCCGGTTGAGGAGACTGATGGTTCAGATATTGACGCGCGTACCTTTTATAACGGGACCGGTCATTGGTTTAGTAGAGAGCATGAAGGTGTAGGTCATTGGTTTGAAAAATTAAATGAAATCTCACCTTATATCAATTTACATTACGAGAATGTTTTTGATGAGAAAGTTTTCAATCATATCAAAGATAATGTAGAAGAATTTAAGACTTATATTTTCTGTGATGGTGGTAATAAATTAAGAGAGTTAAATTTATATGCTCGCTTACTTAAAAGTGGTGATAGGATAGCTGTACATGACTGGAATATAGAAATTTTACCAGATCAAGTACAGCCAATATTAGATGAATTTGGTTTAGTTTACGATGAACCGTTTGCGAAATCAGCGACAGATCTCCAAACTTGGATTATGCCGTTTCGAAAAGTATAACTAATGGATGTTGTAATACAGGGTAAAATTTTTCCAGGTACGTATGATACTGCAAAGTGTTATACGACTTTAGATTTTATAGATAAAGTAATTATTTCGACATGGGATGATGAAACATTAGAATCTAAAGATGAGAATATAGTTGTAGTAAAAACACCTATACCCTACACACCACCGATGAATCTAAATTTACAGCTAGTTTCAACTAATGAGGGGTTGAAGCATGTTACTTCTGATTTTACTATAAAGTTTAGAAGTGACCAAACGGTTGTACGAAAAAGTATGAATATGCTTAAAAGGTTTGTAGATAAGCAAGGTTTTAAATGCAATATAAAATATTCAGACGGTGCAGGTCCGAGTGGTAAGATCTATGCTATAGGTATGGGTAGCCATTTTCCATACCACCCTCAGGATCATATTTTTTGGGGATATACTGAAGATATAAAAACATTATACAGTTGTCCATTATATAAAGAAGGTGAATCGATTACACCAAAATGGGAAGGCGGTTTCGAGAATGAAACTGTACGTATACCCTGCTATTTTGGAGCACATTATTTTGCAAAATTTATACCTGAAGTTAAAAATCATATTAAAAATTATAAAGATTATCTTTTAGATACTTCACCAAAACGTGACAAGTCTATGCAGATATCTGAACAAATTAGAGATGAAATTTTTGGTGTATTACCGAGAGTGAAAATGTGGTGGGAAAAATATAATACAGGTTATATGTACGATTTATATGAACCGCAAGGAGAATATTATCATGATGAGCCGTGGGAGTAGACTTATATCCCATAGAGGTAATATTGCAGGTAAGACAAAGCATGAAAACGATCCTGAGTATATTATATCTGCTCTAGATCAAGGTTATGACGTTGAAATTGACGTTAATTTTAAAGATAAAAATTTCTGGTTAGGTCATGATAATCCTAAATATAAAATTACTATTGATTTTTTAAATGATAGTAGATTATGGTGTCATTTAAAGGATAAAGTAAGTTTGAAGCAAATAGTAGACATATTTAAAAATACTAATATAAATTACTTTTGGCATACGTCAGAAGATTTTGTAATAACTTCAAAAGGATATATATGGCATCACTCAGAATCAGAAGTTGATGATTATACTAAAAAGTCTATAGTTTGTTTACCTGAGTTAAAAAATATATTTCCTGGAAAAAACTTATTATTTAATAAAATAATTAATTGCCATGGCATATGTAGCGATTATATTAATATGTATGTTTAAGCTTTTAATTTTAGATATAGATGGAGTTTTAACTAATGGTCGTAAGACATACAATTTAGAAGGTGATGTTATTAGTAAAGAATTTAATGATAAGGATTTTACTGCGATAAAACGATTTAAAAACAATAATGTAAATGTATGTTTTTTATCTGCAGATGATAGAGTAAATCGATCAATGGCTAGTAGTAGAAAGGTAGATTTTTATTGTACTAGAGATTTTAATATTGTCGATAAGGTAGAGCTATTAGGGTTTCTATTAACCAAGTATAATGTTAGTGAAAATGAAGTAGCTTATGTTGGAGATGATCGTCCGGACTACGCAATTATTAAACAGCTTCAAAATACATTTTGTCCAAAAGATTCAATTAATAAGATAAAAAATAATGTAAGTAATATTTTAAGTAAATGTGGTGGGGCTGGAGTTATTGCTGAACTATACGATATTATATATGATGAATAGTATTTCTCTTTACGGTCATATAACTACTGATACTATTTTTGATAATGATATAACCTATAAATCAGTTGGAGGTTTAGGTAATGTTTGGTTGATGTTATCAAAAATTTGCGAAAATTATCAGATTAACGTAGAGCCTACAAACATAGGCGAAGCTTTAATATTAGTAAATAAGAAAAAATCTGAGAGAGCTTCGATAGCTAATTTAAATCAAACTAAAAGAGAGCCTATTATAAGAGATTCAGAATGGTCACATATTTTATATGTAAATGAATTAGATAATTTATCTTTTATAAAGGAAGTAAGTGAAAAAAGTAATATAGTATCGATTGATGTTTGTAAGGGTAAGAAATTTAATCAATTATCTATACTTAAATATGTAGATTATTTCTTTATATCAGATGAAGATTTATTTATAGATGTAAATAGCTTAGCAGCTAAAACAAAGGGTTGGATTATATTACATCATAAAGGGGGTAGTAAATGTATTAATAAAAATATTTCTTTTGAGATTAATACACCTATAATTGATAATATTAATGTATTAGGAGCTGGGGATATGTTTGCTGCAGCAGTTATTAATAGTATTTTAAATACAGTTGATAAATCAAATTTACAGCTTAATATAAAAGAAGCTCATAATATTACTTCTAAAATTTTAACTGAAATAAATGAAAAAGACTAATGTATTAATTCCAATAGCAGGTAGAGGTCAGCGATTTGTCGATCAGGGGTATGTAATGCCTAAGCAGCTTATCATGGTAGATGATAAGCAAATGATAGACTGGAGTTTAGATTCCATTAAAAATAAAAATAATTGTAATTTAATTTTTGCGATTAGGAAAGATCATATAACTAATTTTTCTTTAGATAAAATTTTAAAAAGTAGGTATGGTAATGATATAACAATTATTGTAATTGATAAAATTACTAGAGGTTCAGTATCCACATGTTTACAAGCAGAGGAATATATTGACAATAGTAATCCGTTAGTGGTATATACTTTAGATGTATTTTTTGAGCCGTTTTTTGACCCGACTATAATCGATACTACTATAGATGGTTCTATTTTAACTTTTAAAAGTAATAATGCTTCATATAGTTATGCTGAACTTAATGATAAAGGAAATGTTTTAAGAACAGCGGAGAAGGAAGTTATAAGTGAAAACGCGGCTGTTGGAGTATACACGTTTACAAAAGGTAGTGAGTTTGTTAAATATGCAAAACGGATGGTAGAATTAGAACTTACTACAAATAATGAATTTTATATATGTCCTTTATACAACTTAATGATTGAGAATGGTTGCACTATTAAAACAGAAGATGTAGAAAAAATGCATCTTATGGGTACTCCAGAAGAACTTAACTTTTTTGTAACTCATACATTAAAGAAATTTGGTGATAAGCCTATTGCTCTTTGCGCTGATCATTCTGGGTGGGAGCTTAAGGAGAGTTGTAAAATTATACTCGATAAATATAATTTACCTTATACTGATTTTGGTACCTTTGTTAATAAAGATTGTGATTATAATGATTATATTTCTCAAGCTACTGATTTTATTAATAAAGGTAATTGTGATTTTACTTTAGCTTTTTGTAGAACTGGTCAAGGTATGAATATAGCTGGTAATAAACATAAAGGTATACGTAGCGCGTTAGTATTTAATGACTATACTGCTGAATATGCAGTTCGTCATAATTGTGCAAATTGTTTTTCAATACCGAGTAAATTTGTAGATACTAATCAACTTGAAAAAATGATACAAATTTGGCTAACTGAATCTTTCGATGGGGGACGACATGCAACTAGAATTCAAAAAGCTGAAACTGGAAAATAATGGATATTAAGCATATAGATGAATTTACTAATGGCTGGTTTATAGGTGACTTTACACCATCTCTGTTTAAAAATCCGTTTTTTGAAGTTGCTCATCAGCATCATAAAAAGGGAGTAATTGGTGATAAGCATTTTCATAAGGTTACAACAGAGTTAACATATATTGTTAAAGGATTAATGACGGTAAATAATACAGATACTATGGAAACGCAGACTTTAAAGAGCGGTCACATGTTTACCTTTTTTGCAAACGAGATTTCTAGTGTTGAATTTTTAGAAGATTCAGATCTTATAGTAGTTAGATGGCCTTCTATACCATCTGATAAATATATGGTTGATTAATTAGCATTTTAATATATAATATATATATATGAAAAAAGCTTTAGTTCTTGGCGCAGGCGGGTTTATTGGCAATCATTTAGTCAATAGACTCAAAAAAGATGGTTATTGGGTAAGAGGTGTGGATTTAAAATATCCGGAATATCAAGAAAAGTCGAATGCTGATGAGTTTGTTCAAGGAGATTTAAAAGATGTATCTCTAGTGAGTCGTGTGTTTGTTGCACCTAATCAGCTAACTCCAAACATCTTAGGATTTGATGAAATTTATCAGTTAGCTGCAGATATGGGTGGCGCTGGTTATATATTTACTGGTGATAATGATGCAAATGTTATGCATAATTCTGCTATGATTAATCTCAATGTAGCCGAAGCAGCTGTAAAGTTTAAAGCTGGTAGAGTGTTTTACTCTTCAAGTGCATGCATGTATCCGGAGCATAATCAATTAGATCCAAATAATCCAAATTGTGAAGAGTCATCTGCATACCCAGCTAATCCAGATAGTGAATATGGTTGGGAAAAATTATTTAGTGAGCGATTATATTTTGCCTATAATAGAAATTATAATTTAAATGTAAGAGTTGCTCGCTTTCATAATATTTTTGGACCATTAGGTACTTGGGATGGTGGTAGAGAGAAGGCGCCAGCTGCTATGTGTCGTAAAGCAGCTGAACTAACTGACGGGGATGAGCTTGAGGTTTGGGGTGATGGTTTACAAACTCGATCGTTTCTCTATATTGATGATTGTGTAGAAGCTGTAATACGTTTTACAAGACAAGATGATTTTATTGGACCGGTTAATATTGGTTCAGCTGAAATGGTCTCTATCAATGACCTCGCTCAATTAGCATTAGATGCTGCGGGTAAAAGTAATAAAATAAAAAACCTTGCGGGTAAAGATTTTGTAGACAAATATGGGTTTAAATGTCCGGAAGGTGTTAGAGGACGTAATTCTGATAATAGGTTATATAGAGAAAAAATGAACTGGGAACCTACTCAACCTCTTAAAGATGGTGTTGCTTCTACATTTAAGTGGATTAATTCTCAAGTTAATATATAATTGATATATGATTATTAAGCAGGGTGTTTATGATGGTAATTTTATTCATACGAGATTTGCTTACGAGCAATTCCGTAAGCAGGTTTCACCTTACGGTAATATTGTAGCTTTTAGAGCTCCGATGTATGTTAAAGATGCATTAATTGATTTAGAAGATACGTTAAGCAATGACTATATTCATAGTCAAGATGCAATTAATTTTTGCTGGGAGATTCCTGGTCTATGCCCGTTTGGCGCTGTATCGTTCCAGAGATTGTTTAATACTGCTGTAGCAAATATTCTATCAAGTATGATATCGAAACCTATTTCAGTAGATGGAGATGACTTAATGGTGCAGGATAAGTTTATTGGCTCAGATGATAAAGTACGTGATGAAGGTAAAGTTAGCGTTTCAATTACCTATAGTAAGGAGAATGTAACTCTTGGTCATACAGGTATTAATGTTATAGCTGGTAGTAAAGCTCCAGGATTTGCTTATTCGTCAAATTTATCTGAAGATCAAGTTGAGCCATTTATGGTTGCAGTAATTAACTACTTTAATGCAGAGGTGGCTGATCAGTTTGTAGCAACTACAAAAATCTTAGTGTAAAATGTGGAGGTTGTGGGCTAAAGCTTTAGGTGAAAAGTCAGGTGATAGAACGGAAGCTGATACTGTTGCCTTAATACGAACATTTATTATAATACAAGCAATAGTATGTAATGGCTTTATTATTGCAAATGTTATTAGACACTGGTAATGAATTTCTTTCAAACTCAAAATAAATTATTCTTCTCTAAAAAAACTCACGCAGGGGTTTTAGACTTAGAGGGTGAGCAAAGCTTTGTACCGTTTCTATTTAATAGATGGTTATCTTTTTATAGTAAAGATACAGTAAATTTTACTAATGAAACTTTCAATAAATTTCATTCTCTATTTGATGACAAACAGGAGACTTACAAACTATATTACTACCTAATACCGAGACTTAAGTTTAAGAGAATACGTTATATCAAAAAAAAGAAAAAGGTTGATGTAGAAGAGAGTGATGAATTAGCATTGATCGCCAAAAATAAAGAAATTTCTGTTAGAGAGTTAAAACAATATCTAGATATAGTGTCTTGATATTATCCAGTTAGGGTATATATAATATATATGCCGGCTGATATTAATAAACTAACACCAGAAAAGCACCTTATTGATTTATCACCAAATAGTAATGGTGATATGGGGCTTACAGATGATTTTGAGCTATCGTTCATTTTCGATGATATACTATTAGTAGAATATATTGACGAAACGGGTGAGGGTGAGATTGAAAGAAATGGTATTGTTATACCAACAAATGCAGTGCCACGAGCTTGGCGAAAAGCTAAAGTCTTATTAAAGGGTCCTAAAGCAAAAGATACTTCAGTTGGTGATATTGTTATATTCCCTAACAACCTAGGTGTTACAGTTTCAAATATCGATGTAGCAGGAGTTGGTAAAGTTAAAAAAGGTATATTTTTAAATGAGGATAGATTATTTGGTATTTGTAAGTTAAAAAATGATAGTACAGAGGACAACGCTGGATAGTATATTACTATCTAACGTTTGTGATATTCGGTTTGTGCGTCGGTTACCTAAACCTGGATATCCACCAACACGCCGGATGTTATGTACTAAATCTTATAGTTTATTAAATTCTACAAACGGTAGAATTACTCTTAACTATAGACCACCGTCTGGACCGCCGCGTATTAATGAAGCGGCAGATAATATTATTAACGCATGGGATATTATAATGCAGGACTATAGATGCATAAATATGGCGCAATGTGATTTAATTAAAGAAATACCTGCTACTGATGATTTTTGGACATATTTTAACGATAATATATATCCTATGTCAGCTGAACAAAAAGTAAACTTTATGAATACATGAATAAATGTCTAGAGAATGTTGCGGAATACGTAAAACCTTTTTTACTATCAAATATAGTAATAAAGACTGACAAGAAAATACTTAAGAAAGGTAAATTTAAGATTTTTCAAATTAAGCAACATTACATTAGATTTATGATTGAGATAGACGGAAATCTCAAAATGTATGAAATGCCCTATCCGTTTAAAGTTGAAAAGCGTGATAATATGACTGTTTTTAATTATAGATTAAGCTCCTTTTTACAAGATAGTGATTTAATATTACAGTCAAAATTTTTAGACCTATCACGTACATCAAAAATATATAATAGTTTTGTTTATATATTGACTTCTGCAGAAGTTTGACTATAATGTATATGTGATATCTAACTTATTATCTAATTTTCCTGCAGGGTATAATCCTAACTCTCAGCAGGTTAAGCTCATTAAGAGTATAGATGAAGCATTTAGTGCAGATCATAAATTTGTTATTTGTAATGCACCTACTGGTTCCGGTAAATCATTTCTATCAAAAACAGTAGGTAATGCTGCTAATGATTGCACAGAGAATTTTAGAGATATAGTTACATCATATGTAGCATTTAAACAGATGCATGGTGGTGGGTATGCTAGTGCTGATGACTGTGATGAAGAACCGGCGTTTGGTTGTTCTGCGTTAACAATAACTAAAGCTCTACAAGACCAGTATAAAGAACTTTTTAATGATGTAGAGATATTAAAGGGGAAATCTAACTATCAATGTGCTATTGATCCTAACTTTGCAGTGGATGTAGCACCATGTTTACATCTACCTAAAATAAAAGAAGAGTGCTGGGCTAAAAACTGTTGCCCATATTATGAGCAACGCAATGCTGCTCTTACTGCTAAATTTAATACCCTTAATTATAGTATGTTCTTTTCGCTGCCTGACCATCTCAAAAAGAGAAAGTATTTGATATGTGACGAAGCATCTGAACTTGAAGATCAGCTAGTGAGAGAATTTACATGTAAGATAGAATATAAGACTTTGGTTAACTCTGATATCGATTATAGACCATATACTAGTAGAACGGATGGTCATAAATGGTTAAATATACTACTAGATAATATTAGTGATAAGATTAATCTTCTTAAAGAAATATTAGTAGCTAAGAAAGGTACATCTAATAAAAGAGTTTTAATAGATCTTAAAAGTAATATTATTAAGCTACAAAATATACATAGTAAAATTGCGCTAGTTATAGATTCATGGAGTGAGTCAGAATACGTGTTTAGTAAGGATCAATATGGTATTACGTTTATGCCTTTAAAGGTTGATAAATTATCTCATAGATTGTTTGATTATGCAGATAAAGTCATATTAATGTCAGCTACTATTATTGATCCTACCAACTTTTGTAAGTCGTTAGGTATAGATAAATTTAAGTATGTTGAAGCAGAGTCAACGTTTGATCCGAAGAATGCTCCGATTGTATGTAATACTAAATTTAAGCTAAATTATTACAATCTTAAAAATAATTTACCTAAAGTTATTAAGCAGATTAAAGAGATATGTAATTACCATAAGAACGATAAAGGTATTATACATACACATAACAATACTATTACAAGAAGTATTGGTAATGAATTTACAACTAGTAGATTTTTAGTTAGAGAGCCTGGAGTGAGAAATGAAGATATCTTAGAGGATCATTTAATGTCTGAAGATCCTACTGTTCTTATATCACCGTCAATGACTTTTGGCGTAGATCTAAAAGATAGTTTAGCGAGGTTTCAGATTATCGTTAAGGCGCCTTTTTTACCTACTAAAGATGTTAGAATAGAAAGATTAATGAAAGATAATTTTAACTGGTACCAGAATAAAATGCTATGTACATTAATTCAAGCGTGTGGTAGAGGTATTAGGTCAAAAAAGGATTATTGTATTACCTATATTTTAGATGGTGCTATTACAGAAAATATTATCAATAATAAACATAAATTACCAAATTACTTCGTTGATAGATTTCTGTAATAAATATATGTATCAAGAAATATACTTATAATTTTGAGATTAAAGATCTCCTCACTCAATTTGTAGCTGCCTTTGATGATACTGTAATTAAGCGGTATGATAAAAATGGTAATGCAAAACAAAATGTTGAGGTTAGGTATGTACTAGCACCTAAGCAGCGAATATTATATGATATTGTTAACAAAGCACAAAACTTAACATTACCAGTTGTTGCTATTGACCTAACGTCAATATCCTATGATAGTGATAGAGTTTTTAATAAAATTAATGATATATATAATTTTACTAGTGAAACAAATAGCTCGAAACTTAGGATGCCGGTTCCGGTAAACCTGGAAGTAAATTTTTCAATTATAGCTCGATACATGCAGGATATGGAGCAGATTATTTCAAACTTTGCTCCATATACAAATCCTTATATTGTAATAGCATGGAAAGAACCAACAGAAACTGGCGATACTATAGAAATTAGAACTGAAGTAGATTGGAGTAAAAATATATCCCTTAACCAACCTACAGATTTAGCATCTAGTGATAAATTTAGAGTTGTAGCAGATACTAGCTTTACAATTAAAGGTTGGTTATTTAGAGATAAAAATACTGGAGGAACACCAATTTACTTTATTGAGCAAAACTTTATTGATACATCTAAAAACTTTAATTTCACTCAAGCATTAACAACATTAGATTATGATAGCTTCTTTGATAGTCTTTCTACTGCAGCTAACATAGAAACAATTACGTTATCAGCTATACCTAGTATTACTAATATATATCATTCGACAACAGGTTCAATTATAGAAGCTTATAACCCTATAACTCTTAATAAGAAAATGTCTGCGTTTGATGTATATAATTATAATTTATTAGGTACTAATTTTAATAGAACAGAAGTTATACTACTAAGTGGTAATAACACTACTTTAACAAATAATTTTACCGCAATAGATACAACATATACCGGTAAGGTATCTGGGTTTATTGTGGATCCAAGCAACTATAAAATACTAAGCGATGAAGTATTAACAATTAATATACCTTACTTATCTGGATCTGGTGATTTTGATATCATTGTGAAAAATCCAGCAGGGTGGGGCTCGTCTAATAGTATCAGTGGTTTCTACTTCACAGCAGAATAAATAACTATAATATACAATGGCAGATACATCCCCTAATCAAAATCGTTCATATGTAAGTAACGATGGCAAATCCTCTACATTTGGTAGAAGCCTAGTACAGTACATACAAAATAGGTTACCGTATACCAGTACAGTTGACGGGGAGAATGATAGTTTAAATCCTAAGTATAAATATTTTCACAAAACTGGGACAAGGCGCGCTGAAGCATTAGCTAGAACGTCAGTATCATCTTCTAATAGTTATAATAATGTAGCTATAGGTGATTTTGGCAAAGATACGACATTCTCAGATGTTATGTATGCTAGCGTTAATGAAGATAAACCTGGTCGTGTTCGTGATTATAGAATAATGGCTGCTTACTCAGAAGTTGCTGACGCTTTAGATGATATATGCGATGAGGCTATTAACGAGGATGATACAGGGCAGGTTACAAAAATTCATTTCGATAACATAGATCTTAAGGTAATAGATAAAAAGGATATTGAAGATGAGTTTTATAAATTTGTAGATTTATTTGATCTTAAGCATAAAGGCTGGCAATATTTTAGACAACTTCTAGTAGAAGGTGAAGTATTTTTTGAGCTTATTCTGCATGATCAATACACACATGAAGGGGTTTTAGGATCGATTAATTTACCTACCGAGCTTATCGACCCTGTATATAATAATATACAAAATATGCTTGTTAAGGGGTATATATACAAAAAACCTATTTTCAGTGAGCAGCAACCTAATAAGGTAGAAAAATATGATTATGTTCCGATGGATGCTAATCAAATTGTTTATATTAATTCTGGTGTATATAACGAAACTAAAGACTTTGTTGTACCTTTCTTGGAAAATGCAAGAAGACCATTCCGACAACTATCATTAATTGAGGACGCTATTGTGATTTATAGACTAGTTCGTGCTCCGGAAAGACTAGTATTTAACGTTGATGTAGGTAATATGGCACCGCCTAAAGCTGAAGCTTATCTCAGAAAACTTATTCAAAATTACTGGTCCAGAAAGACGTTCGATATAGATCAGACTGATGTAGTTAAAAAGTTTAATCCTCAATCAATGCTTGATGCATTTTGGTTTGCAAAAAGGCAAGGTTCAGACGGTACATCAGTAACTCAATTACCTGGTGGTGCTAATTTAGGTGAATTGGCAGATCTAATGTATTTTGTTAAGAAACTTTACAAAGCGTTAAAAGTACCAATTACAAGAATAGATCCACAAGATAAAGTAGTAGATACCGGTACTATTTTACGTGATGAGTTGAAGTTCGCTAAATTTGTTATTAGACAGCAACAACGATTTGCATCTGGTATTAAGCGAGGATTTATAACACATTTAAAATTAACTGGTAGGTGGGATAAGTATGACCTAACCGAAACTAATTTTGATGTTTTATTTAACGTACCTACTAATTTCTTCGAACTTAGAGAAAGTCAAAGACTAGAGCTCAAATCACAAAACTATAATAATATAGCGTCTAATGAATTTGTAAGTGCTACATTTGCTCAGAAAAAATACCTTGGATGGAAAGATAGAGACATTCTCGCTAATAGAGAGTTTCTTAGGAAAGATGCTGAAATGCAATGGGAGCTAAGCCAGATTCAAAATGCTGGTCCTACCTGGAAAGAACAGTTAGCAGCTAGTAATTTAGATGTAGCGGGAGGTGCTGAAGGTGGTGATATAGGTGGCGGTGACATTGGTGGTATACCTGATTTTGGTGGAGGCCCAGCTGATGAAGGCGGAGCTGATGTTGACGTTGATGTTGAGGTTGCAGATACGGGACCAGCTGAAGGGTCTATAGAGTAAGATTAATTCGTGTGTTTTATAATAAATATGCATAAATATATGCATGTCATCTGCTTGTGAAATAACGCCATTATCTGCTTTTCTATCAACCAATCTTAACAATAAGATTGAAACTTATGATAGGTTAGGTGATAGAGTTAAGAGAGCTCTAGGTTATCCGTTAGTGTCGTTAGAGATTCATACGGATCAGTTACGTGAAAATATACAAATTGCTGTAGAATATTTTACAAAATTTGCCGGGTTTACTCAAGAATTTTTAATTTTTGATTCAAATTTATATGAACATAAAAAAGGTATTAGAATAGATTTACTTTATACTTTATCAAATACAAACTTAACACCAGCGCAAGAAGTTGCTGGTACTAATAATTTAGGACCTGGTGCGCAATATTATGGTGAAACACCTAAGACGGTTTTTGTTGCAACATCTGGTATAGTAGGTACACGATTTACTAGCTCTTCAAGTTTATCAACAACTCTTAGTGCAGGTATAGATCAGTTTGAATTATTTGATGGGTCGCTTTATGATACTATAACTTCATTTGATTCTTCATTAACTACAGCATTTAAGCAAAATAAAAGAAAGACATTAACTTTTGAAGGTTCAGTATCAGAAGCTACCACGTATCAAAACGTATTTGATTATGATGTAATGGATTATAGAAAAGTAGTGGATATTACAGATTTTGAGGAAGGTTCTTCTAATGGAATTAATACATTATTTACACTCGAGCAAACATTAGCGCAGCAAACGTACTTTAGCTACGCTATGGGTAATTATGGGTTTGATCTAGTTTCATGGTATACACTTAAAGAGTTTTTAGATATGAGAGAAAAGGTTTTAGCTACTAGGCGAGATCTTAAATTCGATCCACGTAGCCAGTATTTACAAATATATCCTCAGCCGAGTAAAAGTAGTAGATTTTACGGCGTTGTCTCAAGTTATGTTGAAAGACCTATTAGAGATGTAATTAAAGAGCAGTGGGTATATGAGTATGTGCTAGCATTATCTATGATAACAATTGGTAGAGTTAGAGGTAAATTCTCCAATGTTAGTTTATTAGGTGGTGGTTCTTTAAATTATGATCTTGTTAGTGAAGGATTAACTAAAAAAGAGAGCTTGGAACAGAAATTACTAGAAGGTGCGTCAGCTGGCTTTGGTGATGCAAATCCAATTGAGTTCTTCGTAGGTTAATATGCCAAGATGGAGACAAGGAGTTTTTACTCCAAAAAACTCAGACAAATTTATTGGTACAAAAGCTATCTTTAGATCAGGGCTAGAGCTTAAATTTTTTAGGTTTTGTGATCTAAATGAAAAGGTAATAAAGTGGGGAAGTGAAAATATAATAGTACCGTATTACAGTCCTCTGGATAACCGTATTCATAAATATTATGTTGACAACTATGTTGTTATTAAAGAAGATGATCAAATTAAAAAATATCTAATTGAAATAAAGCCCTATAAACAGACGAAAAGACCTACAACAAAATATAAAAAGAAATCACATCTTATATACGAGCAAAAATCATATATAATTAATATGGCTAAATGGGAAGCTGCACGTAAATATAGCCAGAAAAACGGTTGCGAATTTATAATTTTAACAGAAAAAGACCTTAGCTAAATAAATAATATTATGCCTGTACCATTTACCAGTAATACCGGATCAACTTACTTTAATATTAATGAGTGTAGATCGTTTAATCAACCAGTAGGAAATTCCGCCTTCGCAAAATTATCTTCTCAGGTTTGCTCTGAAGTTACTATTTTTAACAAAACGGGGCAGATTTGTTTTATTTACGATAATAATTATATAGCAGATGGTGAGAGGTTATCATTAGATGATAATGATACGGTAACTATTAGAGGTATAACTAATACCGAGTTAGTAAGTGCAAAAACAGCTGCTAGTTCTGGTATATTATATTATAGAACAGCATTTTTTAGTAGCTTACCTCAGCGTTAATATATTATAATATCATAATAACCGCGATAATTTAATAAACCGGTATAAATAATACATATGTCTCTAAAACTTAATTTAGTTGTAGAAAATCCTGATATTGCAGATCAGTTTGAAATTATTGAGGAAGAAACTAAAAACATAAATTCACCATCTAATCTCTATATCAAGGGACCTTATATGATGGCAGAGGGTGTTAATCGTAATAATCGATATTACCCACTAGATGAGCTCGAACGTGAAGTTGAGAGATATAATGAAGAGATGATCAAGCCCGGGAGAGCAATGGGGGAGTTAAATCACCCATCTTCTGCAGACGTAGATTTGGAACGCGCTTGCCATATTGTTACAGAAATTAAGCAAGACGGTAATATTTTTTATGGTAAATCAAAAGTATTAACTACACCATGTGGTCAAATAGTAAGATCTCTTATTAATGACGGGGTTAAGGTTGGTATGTCTTCTAGAGCATTAGGCACTTTAGAAGAGAAGGCAGAGTATAATCAAGTTAACAATTTGAAGTTGGTTGCTGTTGACTGTGTAGCAGACCCCTCTTATTCATCTGCTTTTGTAAATGGTATTTTAGAGTCAAAGCAATGGGTATTAGCAGATGATGGTAAGTATGAAGAAATTTACGATCAGTTTGAAGAGAGTGTATCAAATTTACCTAAAAAGAATGTAGATGAATATCTAAGAGAGCGATTTTTATCGTTTATTAATAGTATATAAGGCATAAATATAATTTATATGTCGGAATCTAATAATCTTGAGACAGCAGAAAGCGAAAGGACGGATATACCAGTTAATGCTAAATTAACACAGTTTATATCGGCTATTTCTGATAAAAATTATGCTAATGCACATAAATATTTAAAGAGCGCTGTTGAGACTAAATTAACGGATAGAATTAATAGTGCGACAGAAAAACCACTTTTTAAACATGACTAATAAATCAATACTCCCGGACGGCGTAAAAGAAGTTTTGACTGAAGAGTCAATTACATCTGTTGAGAGCGCTATTAAAGATAAGTTATCACTAGCAGTTGAGGCTGCACTCACCGAACAAGATGAGTTATACTCAGAGAAACTACAAGAGTTAGTTTCTGCTATTGATAAAGACCATACAGCTAAACTAGAACGCGTAGTTGAATCAGTTGATAGAGACAATTCCAAGAAATTAACTCAAGTAGTTAATAAATATGAAAAGGAATTGCATTCATCTGCTAAAGATTTCAAAAACGTTCTTATCGAGTCTGTTTCAGATTATCTTGAGGAGTATTTAGATGAAGCTGTACCACAGCAACAAATTTTAGAAGCAACACAAAACAGAACAGCTATGGAAGTTCTTACTAATTTACGTAAGGTGTTAGCTGTTGATGCATCTTTGATGAGTGAATCGGTTAAAGAAGCTGTAGTCGATGGTAAAACTCAAATTGATGAGTTATCTAAGCAGTTAAACACTCTACAAAAAGAAAATGCTGTTCTTAAAGAGCAGTACACTAAGACTAAGACAACATTATTAATTGAGACTAAAACTTCAGCATTACCTGAGAAAAAAGCTCAATACCTTCGTAAGATCTTAGAAGATAAAACACCAGCATTTATTGAAGAAAATTTTGAATATACAGCTAGGTTATTTGACAAGAAAGAAAAGGAAAGATTAGAAGTTATTAAGGAAGAAGCATACACTCAACGTAAAGTTAAGGCAGATGTTCCTAAAAAGCAGCCGGTTGAAAAGCCAGTTGAAAATCCTTATATGGCTGAACTAGCACGTATGAAATAATTTCCCCCTGAACAACGAGGCATTTGGTGCCTGAATATCTTGGAGCTAGACTCCATGAAGGTCGAAAAAGAAAGGAAACGAAAATTATGAATAAACCACAATCATTTATTGATAAGAATAGAGCCGACACTCTCTTAGAGAAGTGGGCTCCTGTTCTAGATTATTCATCTGATAGCGTTAAGTCCATCGAAGACGATACTACTCGCCTAAATACTGCAATTCTTCTTGAGAACCAAGAGAAATGGTGTGTTGAGGAAGCTAACCAAGCTGGCGGTGGTGGTTCTTTAGGAACTGGAAACCCTGCCACATATAACCCTCCTGGAGGTATTAGCTCCGGAGATAATTATGCAGCTGGTGATTCACGTCTACCGAAGGTACTTATCCCTATGATTCGTCGTACGTTCCCCGAACTCATCTCCAACGATATTGTTGGAGTTCAACCTATGTCCGGTCCGGTTGGTCTTGCATTTGCTCTTCGCTATGCATACCAGTCTGATGGTCTTGGAAGTGGTACCGATGGTGGTGCTTCCGGTGGTGGCACAGGTAACCAACTTGGTGATACTTATCAAGGTGCTGCAGGTCTAAATGCAGATGAGCTCGGCTATCAACTACTTGACACACGCTTTACTGGTACTTCAGCTTCCGCTCTAAGCGGTAATGCTGACTGGACTTTTAATGCTCAAGACAATGGTGTTGCTAATATTCTCAAGAACTTTGAGCTTACTGGTGACATTCCTCAAGTTGAAGTTAAATTCGAAAAAACAGCCGTTGAAGCTGGTACCCGTAGATTAGGTGCTCGCTGGTCTGTCGAATTGGAACAAGACCTCAAGAACATGAACGGTATCGATGTCGATGCTGAGATCACAAATGCTATGTCATATGAGATCCAAGCTGAGATTGACCGTGAAATGCTCATGAGAATGATACAAGCTGCTCTCGGCGCCGGAACCGGCACTGGGTACACTGTTTGGTCACCTGCTTCTGCAGATGGTCGCTGGCTTGTTGAACGTAATCGTGATTTCTATCAGAAACTAATCATTGAGGCCAATCGTATTGCTGTACGTAACAGACGTGGTGCTGCTAACTTTGTTGTAGCTACTCCACGTGTTTGCGCTATCTTAGAGATGCTCCCTGAATTCCAGTGGGTACCTGTACAAGGTGACGTCAACACACAACCTGTTGGTATTGCTAAGATTGGTTCGCTCGGTGGCAGGTTTAGCGTTTACCGTGATACCCGTACTGAAGTTGGTTACAACTCCGGTTACGATCAGTCCGCTGGTTTCACCGGCGGTACATCTGGTATTGAGTATGCTCTCCTTGGTTACAAGGGTCCAGAGTTTTACGATACTGGTATCATCTACTGTCCTTACATTCCAGTTATGGTTCAGAGAACAATTGGTCCAAATGATTTCTCACCACGCGTCGGGTTACTAACTCGTTACGGTGTTGTTGATAACATCTTTGGTGCTAATCTCTACTACCATGTTGTTATTGTTCAGGGACTTGGTACTGCGTTTACTCCAGCTTCACAGTCAGTATACTTCTAATAGAAGCATCGCTGATTCAAGCAGCAGTCGCAAGACAATCACTAAGCAGCAGAGCGAAAGCTCTGCTGCTTTTTTTTGTTAAACACTTGTAAAAAAATATAATCTATACATAAATAACTATATGGCTGATTATAATGATATTAATAAATCTTTCGATTCTGGGTTATATGGTACTCGAGCTAGTGGTAGTGTAGCACTAGAAACTGCATTAAGAAATGCATTCGGTACCCCACACCCGCTTAACACTACTGCGACAAACTCTGAGGTAACCAGTACTGGTCGTGGTGGAGAATATTCTCTTAGTGCTTCAAATAACTCAATGTCGCTGCTCTCTTCTTCTAGTCATCACACTTTTCAAAATGATAAAGTTATAGGACTACTATTCAACTTTATACCAGCAGCAACTGGAGCGCATGTACATACACATCATCTAGAGGATCCTATTACAGGTGGAGGTAATACAGGTAATACTCATCATGCTGCTGCGACGATTAAATTTGCTGGCAATTACTTCAGCGGTGCAGTTCATGGTAAGCATAAAAAGATAGCACTTGTTACTGCTAGAGGTAATACAATTACTTATACTATTAATAAGCATGAAACTGCTCATGGTAGACATTGCTTTACTGCAACTGCTTCTGGTGGGCCAGATTTCACTGACGGTAATCTTAATGAATTAGGTAATGCTGGTGCAGTTGGACCTAACATCCGTAGATTAGTAGCATTAGGTTATAGGTAGAGTTCACACACATTTGCAATAATAGCATATACTTATAAGTATGTGTAGTTATGTCAATTACTATTCAATTAAACACTTCAGAAGACCGCCCGGAGGCTAGCCTTGTCTTAGAATGCCTCGAGGCAGCTATTAAAGATAAAGGGTCAGGGGTTGCTCGATTAGCAATACCTATCCAGGATAAAATTATTACTGCTATTAACCAGCCCAGTGAAACTCAGTTAAATTTATCTGATCTAGGAAATTCTGAATAGTTAAAACGTTTAAAATAAAAGGCTAGCCTGTACAGGCTAGCCTTTTTTTGTGTTTAAAGTGTATGTGTAGTTATACTTTTAAACGTTGAGAGCTTTAAGGCTCTGTAGAGAGCATGAAGATTTTATAATAAATTAAACATACTTAATCCCCTGGATTAGGATCAGGTGTTGTGGTTTGACTGGCTACCCATGCTTGTAAAGGTTCTACAGCTGCAATAATGGCAGTCATAGCAGCTGCTGCTTCCGGTACTTCAGCAATTGCTTTAGGTAAGTCACCTATACGTAGTTGTTGATCATTGCCGGTATCGACAATATCTCCAGTATCCGGATCATAATATTCAAATATTAAACTAGCACGACCGGATGTGGCGCTTGGCATTCTGATTGTAATGTTTTTTATCCATAAATACGCTAGCGTTTGACCGGGTTCTGCCGGCTTAGCAGGTATAACTAATGGATTGTCTGCTGGAATTGGCATATTAATATTTATGCTTTATACATAATTTATCACGCGTTGTAAATATAAGAAGTGTCTTAAATTTATTAAACTGCGCTAAAATCTACTAATGTTGTGGTCTTTGTAACACCACCCGCAGTAATCTTAATTAGAATATCACCATCGTCTCCAGTACCACTGCCATTACTTTGCCATATGGTATGTTGACCTTCAGCAGGATTTGCAGGATCTGTTCCTAACTCTGCTCCACCATAACCACCATACCACCTAAATAGTGTAATAGAAGAATTACCAATTTGCGCTGTATTAGCACCATTTGACTCAGCATTATCACCAATAACGATCTGATTAGTTGCACCTTGAACTCCTTTTGATCTTTGTCCTATAAATATCGAATCTTCAGGGGTTGTAAGACTTGTTGTACCACCAGTCTGATAACGACCAGCATTAACACCAATAGCAATGTTGAAATCGGTGGTAACTACACCGTACATAGCATTAACACCTATAGCTATATTATAATCACCTTGATTAGTCCTAAGTGCTTCTTTACCAATACCAATACTATTAGAACCAGAATTATCTCGCATTGTACTCTGCCCGATACCAATATTATCAGTACCATTATTATTTCGCATTGTAAAGGCACCTATACCGATATTGTAATCACCGGTATTATTATAAGCTCCAAAATGCCCGAGCCCTACGTTATAATCACCAGCATTACTATAAAGAGACGCATTACCTGCTGCTGTATTTAAATCACCGGCATTATCGTAGAGAGAAATACGACCATAAGCTACGTTATAATCACCAGCATTACTATAAAGAGCTTGATAACCACTAGCTATATTATGAATACCAAGGGCACTATTGTAAAGAGCTTCATAACCAGTAGCTATATTATAATCACCAAAATTTTGATATAATGCACCTTTACCGTTCCCAGTATTATATATACCTCTATTTTCATACAACGCCTGGCGACCTATACCAATATTATCATTACCGGACACTGGTTGATACATCGCGAGATCACCAATACCTATATTTAAATTACCATTATTTTCATATAGTGCTTTTCGACCTATACCTACACTATCACTACCTACATTTTTATAGAGAGCACTTTGACCAATACCTACATTATCATCACCAATATTACCACTAAGAGCATAATAACCAGCTGCTACATTAAAATTACCAACGTTAGTAAAAAGTGAATATTGACCGAGACCAATATTATCAGCACCAGCATTTTTACATACCGCATATTCACCAATACCAATATTATCACTGCCCACATTTCGATCCAATGAATATGGACCAGCTGCAATATTATCACTACCAACATTTTTATAAAGAGAATATTGACCAATGCCTACATTATCATCACCAACATTACCACTAAGAGTGTAATAACCAGCTGCTACATTATAATTGCCGGCATTAGTAAAAAGTGTATATTGACCGAGACCAATATTATCAGCACCTGCATTTTTGCATACCGCGTATTCACCAATACCGATATTATCACTACCTGCATTCCGATCCAATGCAAAAGGACCAGCTGCAATATTATCACTACCTACATTTTTATAAAGAGCATTTTGACCAAAACCTACATTATCATCACCGACATTACCACTAAGAGCGTAATAACCAGCTGCTACATTATAACTACCAGCATTTGATTGAAGTGCACTAGATCCAATACCAATGTTTTGATCATTAGCTGCTCCAGTACCAGCAGACAACCCAATATAATTGTTACTAGTACCGGAATTAAAACTAAACGATGTATTGACCCCAGAGTAGCTAATTAAATTTGAACGAGCTGTTGATACAGCATCTATAGCAGCCTGTTGCGCTGTACTAACCGGTTTCGCTGAGTCTGCTGTATTATCAACATTACCAAGGCCAACCATTGATTTTGTAATACCGCCAACCGTACCAGTAAAAGTCGGGCCAGCTATATTAGCTTTTAAATTAAGAGCTGTTTGTGTAGCTGTACTAACTGGTTTATTAGCATCTGAAGTATTATCAACATTACCAAGACCAGCCATGGCCTTTGTAATACCTTCATAGGTGACAGCTGATAGA
>TARA_R110002049_G_scaffold305535_1_pt1 | contig 26395 bp, 29 predicted proteins | sample TARA_R110002049 | Tara Oceans TARA_R110002049 (sample SAMEA4396941) | marine metagenome | biome: Polar Biome; feature: [SRF] surface water layer (ENVO:00010504); material: water (ENVO:00002006), including particulate matter (ENVO:01000060) such as... | depth 5 m
TCTCGATACCGATGCCCACAACAAGGCAATGGATGCCGATGCCGCTTTGCAGGAGCTTGGTTCTGATCTGGTTGGCGAAGCCTATGTCACCGCGACCGTCACCGTTTGGGACGCCGACCCGCGCATCGCCGACGAAAAGCTTTGCCTAGCTGAGAAAGTCATACAGGGCCGCGATTTCACCTGCATAACCGAGACTACCAATGCGGTCGAAGCCTGGCTCGGCTCCTTGCCCGGCCATGTCTACGCCAATGTCCGCCAGCCGCCAGTATCCACGCTCAACCTCGCTCATATGATCCCGCTTTCAGCCGTCTGGGCGGGACCAGAACAAGACTATCATTTCGCAGCCCCTCCGCTGCTCTTTGGGCAGACCGAGGGCTCGACCCCGTTCCGGCTCTCCCTGCATGTCGGCGATGTTGGCCATACATTGATCGTCGGGCCGACGGGCGCAGGCAAGTCAGTTTTCCTGGCCCTCATGGCCTTGCAGTTTCGCCGCTACGCAGGGGCACAGGTCTTTGCCTTCGACTTCGGCGGCTCGATCCGGGCCGCGGCGCTTGCCATGGGCGGTGACTGGCATGATCTCGGCGGCGCATTGTCCGAGGACGTAACCGACCCCGTCGCCTTGCAGCCCCTGGCCCGTGTTCATGAGCCTGCGACCCGGAACTGGGCCGCTGACTGGATCGCCAGCATCCTTGCGCGCGAAGGCGTGACCGTCACGCCGGACGTGAAGGACCACCTTTGGTCCGCTCTGTCGTCTCTGGCCTCCGCACCGGTAGGCGAACGCACCCTGACGGGCCTGTCGGTGCTATTGCAATCCCAGGACCTCAAACGCGCCTTGCAGCCCTATTGCATCGGTGGCCCCTTCGGTCACCTGCTGGATGCCGAAGACGAGCAGCTCGGTACTGCCACCATCCAAGCTTTCGAGACCGAAGGTCTGATCGGCACCGGTGCGGCTCCTGCCGTGCTGGCCTATCTGTTTCACCGCATCGAAGCCCGGCTCATCGGCTCGCCAACCCTGCTGATCATCGACGAAGGCTGGCTGGCGCTGGATGACACAGGTTTCGCCGGGCAGCTGCGGGAATGGTTGAAGATCCTGCGCAAGAAGAATGCCAGCGTCGTCTTCGCCACCCAGTCATTGGCGGATATCGACGGTTCGGCCATCGCACCCGCGATCATTGAAAGCTGCCCGACCCGGCTGTTCCTGCCGAACGAACGCGCCCTCGAGCCGCAGATCGCCGAGATTTATCGCCGCTTCGGATTAAACGACCGCCAGATCGACATCCTCGCCCGAGCCACCCCGAAACGGGACTACTATTGCCAATCCCGACGCGGCAACCGTCTCTTCGACCTCGGGCTGGGCGGGATCGCCCTCGCCTTCACCGCCACCTCTTCCAAATCGGATCAGACAGCGATCACCCGCATTCTTGCCGAACACGGGCGCGAGGGTTTTGTCTCGGCCTGGCTGCGCGAACGCGGTGTCGATTGGGCCGTCGATCTAGTTCCCAACCTGACCAATCTAGCCACCGCGCCACCAGCTTCGGACATCGAAGGACCATACGCAAAGGACTCGTCAGTGGGTCCCGCACCCCTCACCCAAAAGGAGATTTCCCCATGACCGCCAAACACCTCACCCTCCGCCTTGCAACCGTGCTGCTGCTCGCAGCGCCGGTTGTCGGGACCCTTGCACCCACACCTGCGCACGCTTTTTTCGGCGGCTTCGGGCGCATCGTCTACGATCCGCAGAACCACGCCGAAAACATCGTCTCCGCCGCCCGCGCGCTCGAACAAATCAACAACCAGATCACCTCGTTGCAGAACGAGGCGCAGATGCTCATCAATCAGGCGCGCAACCTTAACAGCCTGCCCTATTCCGCGTTGCAGGACCTGCAGCAATCGGTGCAGCGCACGCAACAGCTACTGAGCGAGGCGCAACGTATCGCCTATGATGTTCAGGCAATCGATCAGGCCTTCCAGACCGATTACGGTCCAGCCTCGCTAACGGCAACGGATCAGGCACTCGTCGACGGCGCCCGCGAGCGCTGGCAGACGACGGTCGGTGGTCTGCAGGACGCAATGCGGGTGCAGGCGGGGGTTGTCGGCAATCTGGACACCAACCGCGCACAGATGTCGGCGCTGATCGGCGAAAGCCAGGGCGCGACGGGGGCCTTGCAAGCGGCGCAAGCCGGAAACCAGCTCCTCGCGCTGCAATCGCAGCAGATCTCGGACCTGACAGCGCTCATGGCCGCGCAGGGTCGAGCCCAAAACCTGGAAGCGGCGCAAATGGCGGCGGCACAGGAGCAAGCGCGTGAGCAACGGCGGCGGTTTCTGGAACCCGGCTCCGGCTATCAGCCGGGCAATGCCCAGATGTTTCAGAACTGAGGCTTGAGATGAAGGGCGTACTACTCCTTCGGCTTGGCATTGGTGTTATCGCCTTCATGGCGGTCCTCGGCGCATTGCTGGAGGTCGCCCGTGACGACATGATCAACGGCCGACCTGTGCCCAACGTCACGGACAACTCTGATCCTCTCGCCGAAGAGTTGCGCCGATGTCAGTCGCTTGGGGATGCCGCTTTGGACGACCAAGACTGCGCCGCCACCTGGACCGAAACTCGCCGCCGATTCCTGACCCCGGCACCATCCTCAGACCCGGAGGAGTGAACCAATGGGTGGCACAGGCGTCATCGACCGCTTCCTCGAGGTCTTCACCAGCTACATCGACAGCGGGTTCGGGCTACTCGGTGGCGAGGTTGCCTTCCTTGCTACGACGCTGATCGTCATCGATGTCACGCTGGCCGCGCTGTTCTGGGCCTGGGGCGCGGATGACGACATCCTCGCGCGTCTGATCAAGAAAACCCTCTTTGTCGGTGCCTTCGCCTACATCATTTCGAACTGGAACGCGCTCGCACGCATCGTGTTCGAAAGCTTCGCCGGGCTTGGCCTGCAGGCCAGTGGCACCGGATTCAGCGCCACCGATCTGATGCGCCCCGGGCGCGTTGCTCAGGTTGGGCTCGATGCCGGACGGCCGATCCTCGCGTCGATCTCGGACCTGATGGGCTATGTCAGCTTCTTCGAGAATTTCATCCAGATCATTGTTCTGCTGTTCGCCTGGGCCATGGTGCTGCTCGCCTTCTTCATCCTCTCGGTGCAGCTCTTCATCACCCTAATCGAGTTCAAGCTGACGACGCTCGCGGGGTTCGTGCTGATCCCCTTCGGCCTTTTCGGCAAGACTGCATTTCTCGCCGAACGTGTGCTCGGTAACGTCGTCTCTTCTGGCGTCAAGGTGCTGGTTCTGGCCGTAATCATCGGGATCGGATCGAGTCTGTTTGGAGAGTTCACGGCCGGGTTTGGCGGCGATCAGCCCAATATCGAGGAGGCCATGGCCATCGTGCTGGCCGCCCTATCGCTTCTTGGCCTTGGTATCTTTGGCCCCGGCATCGCCAACGGGCTGATCTCCGGCGGACCGCAACTCAGCATGGGAGCCGCCGTCGGCACCGGGCTCGTCGCCGGAGGTGTCAGCGCCGTCGGGATGGCCGGAACGGGCATGGCCGCAGGCGCTGCGGGACGCGGTGTGGCTGCAGGCGCGCGCGGCGGGGCCGCAACGGTCGGTGGGGCTTCCGCAGCGTACAGTCTCGGATCCGCCGGACGCACCGGAGCCGCAGGCATCGCATCCGGGCTTGGCGGGGTCGCGCGGGCTGGAGCCGGTGTCGCCGCCAGCCCTCTGCGCCGCGCCGCGTCAGCCTTGAGCGATAGCGCCCAAGGCGGGGCACGGGCGGCGGTTGCGGCAAGCGGCGGTTCCATCACCGGTGGCGGTAGTTCTGGCACCCCAACACCTTCGTCCATTCCGCCCGCTTGGGCCGCGCGCATGGGTCGCGCGCAAACGCTCCACCATGGCGCGACCGCCGCCACCCATGCCCTGCGCTCAGGCGACAGCCCAGGCGGCGGCACCTCTGTCAGCCTTTCGGAAAGGGATAACTGATGTTCAAACGCCCCACGCTCACCTACGGCAAGACACCGGAGCCCGAGACCCCCTACCAGAAGGCGGCACAGGTCTGGGACGACCGCATCGGCTCCGCCCGCGTGCAAGCCAAGAACTGGCGACTGATGGCCTTCGGATCGTTATTCCTGTCCGCCGGACTGGCCTTCGGTCTCGTCTGGCAATCCGCGCAAGGCACCGTCGTGCCCTGGGTCGTCGAGGTCGACCGACTGGGCGAGGCCCGCAGCGTCGCCCCAGCCAGTGCCGACTACGAGGTGACCGATCCGCAGATCGCCTATCACCTCGCGCAATTCATCGAACGGGTCCGCGCGATCCCGGCCGACCCTATCGTTGTCAGACAAAACTGGCTGCGTGCCTATGAGTTCACCACTGATCGTGGTGCGATGACGCTGAATGATTATGCTCGGTCCAACGATCCTTTCGCTCAGGTCGGCGAGGTTCAGATCTCGGTCGATGTCTCCAGCGTCATTCGCGCCTCACCCGACAGTTTCCGCATCGCCTGGACCGAACGGCGCTATCAGGACGGCAGCCTTGCCGCGACCGAGCGCTGGACGGCGATCCTGACCATTTCGGTCCAGTCACCGCGCAGCGCCGAACGGCTCCGGCAAAACCCGCTCGGCATCTATGTTCACGCCATCAACTGGTCACGGGAGCTTCAGCAATGAGACGCGTACACAGCACAATCCCCATCACACTGACTGCGTGCCTCCTGCTGAGCGCCTGCGCAAGCTACACGCCACCCGAAATCGACTATGACAGCAATGTCCCCGCCTTGCCCGCGCCTCCGCCGCCCGTGGTGGAAGAACCGCTGCGCGCTATCCACACGCCGCCGCCCTGGACCCCGTCGCGGGGCGGCGACGCGGATGCGGCCACCGCAGAGGCCCGCGTGATCAATGCCAATGCGGCCGCCCGTGTCGAACCCCGCCGCGAGGGATATTACAATGCGATCCAGGTCTTTCCCTACAGCGAAGGTGCACTCTACCAGATCTATGCCGCCCCCGGTCAGATCACCAACATCGCGCTTGAACCCGGCGAGCAACTGACCGGCGCGGGACCGATTGCAGCCGGAGACACCACGCGCTGGATCATCGGGGACACCGAAAGCGGCAACGGGCGCACGGCCCGTGTGCACATTCTCGTCAAACCCACCCGGCCCGACATCTCAACCAATCTCGTAATCAACACCGACCGGCGGACGTATCTGCTGGAACTGCGCGCCAACGAGGCCTCTTACATGGCTTCCGTCGCCTGGTCATATCCGCCGGGGCGTGCACAGCCACGCCCGCCTGCAATCCAGCAGCCCGTCATCCCTCCGGCCAGCCACCGCAACTATCGTTATGGGTTGCAGGTTGAAGGGGACACGCCGCCCTGGCGGCCGGACAGTGTCTTTGACGACGGCCGTCGCGTCTATGTCGTCTTCCCGCGCGGCATCGTGCAGGGCGAGATGCCACCCCTCTTCGTGCTTGGGGCCGATGGCAGCGCAGAACTCGTCAACACCCGCGTGATCCGCAACATCCTGATCGTGGACCGGCTCTTTGCGGCCGCCGAGCTGCGGCTCGGAGGTAACGATCAACAGGTGGTCAGGATCGTGCGCACCGATGGGAGACCGCGCCCATGACCACGTCCGCCCCAAATCCCAGCGCCGCGCCGCTTACCAACCCCACTGACCCCTTCCGGCTGCGGCCCGACCCGCCCCGCGTCGTGCGCCTCTCTCGCAAAGTGCTCGGCGGCCTCGCCGTCATCACAACTCTCGGTATCGGCGGAGCCTTGATCTTTGCCTTACAGGATCGCCCAGACCGAGATCGCCCCGGCGAGCTCTTCACCACCGAAAACCGTCCCACCGCCGATGAGCTGCGCCGCCTGCCTTCGGATTACAGCGGCATCCCTCAACTCGGCCCCGCCCTGCCCGGCGACCTCGGACGACCGATCCTGCGGACACAGGACGCGGGTCAACCCGTCCCTGCCTCGCCCATGCCAGGTCCGGACCCAGCCGAGCAGCGCCGTCTGGCTGAAGAAGAAGCCGCCCGCACAAGCGAAGTGTTCTTCGCAACCCAATCAACAACCATTCCATCGGGCTTCGCAGCGCCCGGCGCCGCACCTCCGGGTAGCTTCACCGCACCACAAACAGGCAGTGGCGCTCAGGCGGATCAAGATCGCCAACTCGCCTTTCTCAATGCCCCCGTCGACCGCCGCATCGTTGCCCCTGATCGTGTCACGCCGCCCGCCTCGCCCTACGTCCTACAGGCCGGGTCTGTCATTCCGGCAGCACTGATCACTGGCATTCGCTCGGACCTGCCGGGGCTCATCACTGCCCAGGTCACACAGAATGTCTATGACAGCCCTTCCGGGCGATTTCTTCTCCTGCCGCAGGGGAGCCGATTGATCGGTGAATACGATAACGGCGTCGGCTTTGGTCAGCGCCGTATCTTGCTGGTCTGGAACCGGATCATTCTGCCAGACGGTCGTTCCATTGTCTTGGAGCGCCTGCCCGGGGCCGACAATGCTGGCTATGCCGGCCTCGAGGATGGCGTCGATCATCATTGGGGAGACCTTTTGCGAGCCGCCGGACTCGCCACCCTACTCAACATCGGTACGGAACTCACCGCAGACGAAGACGATCCGGTCGCCCGCGCGATACGTGACGGCGTTCAGGACACCATCGGCAATGCCGGCCAGGGGATCGTTAGCCGCCAGCTGGATGTGCCGCCGACGCTCACCATCCGGCCAGGATTCCCCGTTCGGGTGATTGTCACACGCGATCTGATCCTTGAACCCCGAGGAGGTCACTGATGACCAAATTGAAACTGGGAGCTTTGTCAGACGACAAACCCGTGAAGCTGACATTGAAATGCCCGCTGCGATCCACCGTGACCTTGTCGCCTATGCAAAGGTGCTGGAACACCAAACTGGCCAAACGCTTGACGATCCGGCAAAACTGATCAGTCCAATGGTTGAACGCTTTATGGCAACGGATCGAGGATTTGCAAAGCTGCGGCGAAAGGCTCCGAAGTAGCACCGTTCCGCTGCTTTGCGACCAGTAAAACACGCAAAGAGCATGTCTTTCTGCTACGCTACATTGCGCCACTGCATCTTGTTCTAGCCGTGACCAATCTAGCGCCGCCGGAACCCGCCGCGCGCTCCCGTTGATTTACGCCTGTTTCCAGTCGATTTTGACACCGAAACCATGATCTGCGAGGCATTCATGAACACCCTCTTTCTCTTGATGGCGCAATATGATGCACGCGCAATCGTGCCTGCAGAAACTGTCTGCAGGGACTATTTCTCGCATTTAACGCTGGCCAAATTTCTTAGAAAAGTGGGCTCTGGAGATATTGACCTGCCGCTTACACGCTCTGAAAAAAGCCAAAAGAGTGCGCGGGGCGTCCATATTCAGGACCTTGCGGAATATCTGGACAGGCGACGCGCTGTGGCATTGTCAGAAGCCCGCGCCTTTCAAGAATGTCCCTGAGGTCGAAGCGAACAGCGATCTTGGAAACCTCGCAAACTGTCGGATCAACGCCAACGACGTCCAAATTCTTTGGGGGTGTCCGCAAATCGTGTTGGTTAGCTACGCGCCGAAGAACCAGATACATTCTGTGTAGCCGCCAATACCCGCTTGGCCTGACGGCCACGCCGCAGACAAAACCTGAAACCGGAAGTAGGAATCTATTGAGTTATCGTCAAAGAACCGCAGTTTGCTCAAGAATCTTGAGGAATCTTTATGGCGAGTGGAAACGCGGTATGACCCCGCTCTTATGGATCGCACATTTGCTCCGGATTTCTCCGAAGTGGGCCGCTCCGGTCGTTGCTACGAAAGGTCCGAGCTTTTGTTCCAGCCTGATGGAGGCGCGGTCATTGATGCTACGCTTCCTCTACCTGGCTACTCCGTAGACCTGATAGCCCCGGGTGCGGCTATCGCGACTTACACGAGCGAAGTTCGGTATGGTGACAACCTTGAAATAGGACGCCGTTCATCGCTGTGGACCCAGATAAAGGGTCGTTGGCAGCTTCGTTTCCATCAAGGAACACCGTGCTGAAAAACGACGGCTCCTAATCGGCGATACTATAATCGACAGATGGGATCTGCACGGTCGCCACGCTTCGACGCAGGCAGCATCCCGTTTAACAGCCCGGCTTTATGACGCCTTGATCACATCCGCTGGGCGCATCTTTATCAGCCGCACCTCCAGCCATCGAATATAGCCGGCCAAGTTCTTGATGGCCGGACCGCAGAACGGCTTGATGAAGGTGCCGTAGCGGGCGTGGAGCGAGTTGACGTTTTGGATGTGATAACAGCCCGCGGTGACGCGCGTGCCCGCCTTGCTGCCTACCACGAAATGTTCGAGGCCGCGTGCTGCCGCGAGGTTCTTGTAGCCGTTCCCTCCGTCCGAGCAGAGCACTGCATCGCCTGGCACCAAGGGGTTCATCGCCCGCTCCACCGTTGCGCCCTTGCGGTTCGGTAGTCTGCGGAAGAGCCGTGCGCCGCCACGGTCGGCGACCGTGAGAATAGGCAACTGCCACCTTGAGAGGCCACGCATCATCTTCAGTCCTTGCGTTGTAAAGTCTTCCCAACGCGGTCGCGGCGGCTGCGGGACATTCTGCGGATCAGCGAAGTGGCGGACCCATTCGCGAGATCCCTTTCGAGATTCACGCTGGTAGGTCTCATCTGCCTCGATGATCCCGGAGAAGCTCGCCGATGAGGTGCTGTTACCGATGATCGAGAAAACCAGCATACGCCAACGCCAGACTGTGTATTTGTCGACCCCGAGCTTTCTCGCAAGCTTGCGAACCGACATCGGCGTGGAAGCGCCCAGCATATCATTGAGCGCGACCATGAAGAGGTCAGGACGATGGATGCGGCCGATGGCGCTCCCGGTCCTGCCTGAATAAGTCTTCTGGCAACCACCGCATCGGTAGCGCTGGACCTTGGTCCGTGTGCGGCCCCACTTCTGGCGCCGCTCGTCGCCGCAGAACGGACACTTGTGGTCTTGGTTTGTCCGTGCTTCGATCTCCGAAATCGCCTCCGTCTTTCGCCGGAGATCACGGATTTTCGTTTGGGCGTCCTCGATCTGGGCCGGGTTCAAGTCGTCGAGGGCATCGAGAAAACGGCGAGAGTCATAGTGTAGCAAGGGCATACTCCGCTGGAAAAGCGAGGTAATATAGGCCCTTTCAGATTAAAACGAAGTGAGCCAACACGGTTTGCGGACACCCCCAATTCTTTAATCCCCAAGCCTGGAAGAGCAGTCGCATACTGAAATGCACGCATCTCCTCGGTGATACGGCCCCCTAGGATAACGGTCCTTGATCCAACTTGCGGCGAATGGCTGGAACGAGCCCACACTGTGAATTGGTTATTTGTGCTGCGTGCGCTCGCAGCGCGAAAAATGCTGCGCAGGCAAGATAACTGTTACCGCACAGCAGCGATGCAACCGGTCGTTCATGCGGTCCGCGGCGAAGATGGCTTTTGCTGCGTTTGCGGGGGTAGCTGCTTTGGTGCGCATAGCCGACCTTCACTTTGGATTGTACATCATTTGTACAGCATTAATGGTTAAGACCCCGATCCGTCGGAAAAATCTATCCACTCCTCCATGAGCGCTGTGCACGACAGAACGGCTTGCGAAACTGTGTTCCAAGGCAACTGAGAGTTTCTTAACCGTCAGGCTTCCTGACAGCCCCCTCGCAATCCTCAGGCGTGCAGTGGCGCAAGAGCCTGCCATTTCTTCCGGTATGCCGAAGCGGAGATCCCAACGCGCTTTCGAAAGGCCGAACGGAAGCTCGACGGCTCGGAATATCCTACCTCTGCCGAGATCTCGTCGATCGGCGAAGTCGTGGTTTCGAGAATCTGCTTTGCCTCCTCGATCCGAAGGGTCTGGATGTAATCGCCCGGTGCCTGACCCGTCACCTTCTTGAACCGCCGATGGAATCCGCGCTCGGTCATGCCGCTCCGCTCCGCCATGGTAGCGACAGGACTGGGGGTGTCATAATGCTGCGCCGCCCAGACTTGTGCTTGCGCGATCAATTGATCCTCGTGCTGACGTCCGGATGTCAGTGATGCATAGGTCAATTGCCCGTCGAGATGCGGGTCGATCAGGTAGATCTTGGCAATCCGGCGGGCTTCATCCGCGCCGGCGAAACGTCTGATCAGGTACAGCATGAGGTCGGCCCAAGCCGACGCCCCGCCAGCTGTGACGACGCGGTGTCCTTCTCCCGCGGGTACGAGAATGCGGTCCCGGCAGACTTTCACCTCGGGGAATTCACGGCCCAGCATGTCGGCAAAGCCCCAATGCGTGGTCGCCTCCTCGCCGTCGAGCAATCCGGCCGCACCAAGCAATACTGCGCCGGAACAGACGGATGTGACAATCGCTCCCCTCTCATGGGCCGCCCGCAGCCAGCCCAAGAACGGCCTCAGGTCTTCGGGCAACCCAGCGTTCGGGTCGAAATGCAGATCGGGTACGATGACAAGATCCGGTTCAGGGGCCTCGGTAAGCACGGCATCTGGCGTGATCTTGCGGCCATTAACGTCCCAGTACGGGGAACCATCCGCTGTTCTAAGGCTGACATCGAACATCGGGACCTGCATCGGAAGTCCGTGCAGCATTTCCCAATCACGTCCCACCGAAGCGAGGACGTCGAGGATCGAGAACAGCACCGACGTACCAGCATGGCGTGATCCGATAACGGTCGTACTGATGGGCATTTTACCCTCCAATAGGCTCATGGCGTCTGAAAATCACCGCTTTGGTCCAGTACTCCTCTAATGCGAATCGACCCAAACGTCCATGACCCTGCCCATGACATCGGCCGAACTGGCCATTCAATCATGAGCAAGGATCAAATGATGACCATTCAAAACCAAACCACAGCCTTCCACACGGATGTGACCTGCAGCTACCTCGCCGACCCGCGCACCTACCTGACCGATGGCGGGTTTGAGACCTCCATGCTGTTCCTCGAAGGGTTCGACTTGCCGGCCTTCGCGGCTTGCGTCCTGCTCGAAGACGACGCCGCCCGTTCGGCGATGGACCGGTACTTCGATCGCTATCTTGCCATGGCTGAGAGGGCCGCAACCGGCTTTGTTCTCGACACGAACACCTGGCGCTCCGGAACGCATTGGGCCGATGCAGTCGGCCGGTCGCCCGCCCAGATGGAGGAGCTCACCCGCGAGGCCGTCAGGTTCGCCAAGGCGATCCGGGAGCGGTGGAAAGATCGCGTTTCGCCGATCCTGCTCAATGGCGTGATCGGACCTGCCGGCGACGCCTATGACGGCACGCTCGCCATGGATGCGGCCACCGCAGAGGCAATCCACGCGCCGCAGATCGCGTTGCTCGCGACATGCGGGGTCGATCTGGTCAGCGCGCTGACCTTCGGCAGCATGTCGGAGGCGATTGGGTTCGCCCGTGCAAGCGTCAAGGCCGGTGTGCCCGTTGCGATCTCTTACACGGTGGAGACGGATGGACGCCTGCCGGACGGAACACCGCTCGCGCGCGCCGTTCTAGAAACGGACGCCGCAACTGGAGGTGCGCCGCTGTATTACATGATCAATTGCGCGCATCCCGAGCACTTTCGCGACGTTCTGACCCACGAAGCATGGTGCCGCCGTATCCGCGGTGTCCGCGCGAACGCATCGCGGCTGAGCCATGCGGAACTCGACGAGGCGGAGAGCCTGGACGACGGCGATCCCGAAGAGTTCGGCGTGCTCCATGCCGCTCTGTCCCTACAACTCCCGTCGCTTAAGGTCGTCGGCGGGTGCTGCGGCACGGATCACCGTCATGTCGGCTGCATGGCGCACGCCATGCTTCCCTCCACCGCGGCCTGACCGCCTCCCTCCGTTCCGGCCCGCGAACAACCGATATTGATCGGTCATTGCGGGCTGGCCCTGGGCGGATTGTGGCGTCGAAACCGCCGCAGAATACCAAAGGGAAAACGGCGTCGCTTCGGTCGAGACCCAGCGCCTGCCGAACGATCCCTTCAACGTAAACTTTATCGCCCGTTTCCAAGCGGGCCAACACAAGGACCAAAGACATGACCATGATTTCCATCCACGCCGGCGCAGCGCGCCGACACCCCTCGAGCATCGCAAGGGCGCTCCTCGACCGGCTGGCAGAAGTCGCGAAGCGGCGACGCATCCGCAGGGACATGAAAGGGCTGTCGCGACTCCCCCGTCACCTCCTCCGGGACATGGGCCTCGAGCATTACGCGGCGCCGGACGATCCGGCAATCCCGCATCACTGGCGCTAATCCGCAGAAAGGAAAGACAATGAACAGTATGGGACCCGGCAGTACGCTGGTGATCGGCGCGGGGCTTTCGGGCCTCGCCACCGCACACGCCCTGACTGAACGAGGACTTCCTGTTACCGTGCTGGAAGCACGGGACAGGGTGGCCGACCCCTGGCGGAACCGCCACCCGGCTCTTCGCCTGAACATCCACCGCAAGTTCGCCGGGCTGCCGGGACAGGCGGCGCCAAAATCGGATGGCACGTACCTGAAGCGCGACACGGTGGTCGCACATCTGGAGCGCTATGCCTCACGGCTGAATGCGCCAATCCTTTTCGGCGTTGCCGTGACGGCTGTCGAACGCATCGGAACCGGATGGCGGGTCACGACCGAAGCCTCCGAGTACGAGGCGGAGAACCTCGTCATTGCGACCGGAAGGGAAAGCACTCCTAACATGCCGGACTGGCCGGGGCACGACGCCTTTGGCGGAGAGCTGTTGCACGTGGCCGATCTCGGCGATGTGTCCCGCTTCGATGGCAAGCGCGTGCTGGTTGTGGGCGCGGGTAACTCCGGCACGGACGCGCTGAACCACCTGGCGCGGCACAAACCGGCGGAGGTGATGGTGTCGGTCCGCTATGGACCGGCGGTCGTGCCGAAGAACATCTTTGGCTATCCCATCCACGGGCTGGCGCGCGTCTTCGCAGCATTGCCGAACGCGGTGCTGGATCCGGCCTTCAAGCTGACCGAACGGCTATTTCTCGGTGACCTCAGGCGGTACGGGCTGACCAGTCACCCCGACGGCGGAAGCACGCGGCTCTTGCGTGATGGGGTGACCTTCGCGATCGACGACGGTTTCGTCGCGGCCCTGAAGGCGGGACGGTTCCGGATCGTGCCGCGCGTAGAGGGGTTTTCCGACGACACTGTCGTCCTGGCCAATGGGTCCATCTGCCACCCGGATGTGGTGATCGCGGCCACTGGGTATCGCTCCGGTCTCGAACCGCTGCTCGGACATCTCGACGTGCTCGACGAGAACGGCCGCCCGCTGCATCCGTTGGGCGAGCGTGATCCGAAGCGGCCAGGCCTCTGGTTCGCCGGTTTCAAGCCGATCTACACCGGCTTCTTCGACGCCGCGGGCGTTGCCGCCAGCCGCATCGCCACCGGTATCGCCGCCGACGCGCGCCACGTCACGCACTCCAAAACTCCCGACATGCGCGGACCGCATGTCGCCCATCCGCGCTCCGCACCCGCGGACGCATCCACAACCTGAACCTCCTGAAAGGACCTACTCCATGAAACACATGAACCTTCTTCTCGCCGCTGCCATTGCGGCCATGCCCTTCGCCGGAAACGCGGGTGAACCGATTCCCGCCTTTGACGTGGCCGAAGACATCTCGCGCTTCGTCTTTGCAACGGCGCCAGTCTTCGACGACGGTATGCCCGCCTATGGCAATGCCTTCGTCACGCAGGGCTACATCTACCCGGCAGGCACGCTGGACGGCGGCGTCGAGGGCACGCTGCCGAACGGCGACCCGGCTTTCCCGGAGCTCGTCATCGGCGAATGGACCTGTGACGGGTTCTTCGTGGGCGACGGCATGCGCACCGAAACGGGTGCCATTGTGATGACCCGGCAGGTTTATCGGTTCGATGATGGCGATCTGCTGATTAGCCAGGGCCCCGAACTTGTTGATGCCGGCGTGATCGTCACGCGCGCCGTGACCGGCGGGACTGGCGACTATGCCGATGCCCCGGCAGAGATCAACCAGGTGCTGCTGGGCATGAGCGATGGCTACGGCGTGCGGCTGCAGATCGAAATGGGCGGTGCGTCCGCGAATGCCAACGGCGAACGCGACCACACGGAATGGGATTCCGGCGTCCCGGTCGGACCCGTATCGACCTCGGGCTCCCATGAGGCTGGCTGAGGCCCGTCCATCATTACCGGAAAGGCGCGGAGGTCTCGCTCCGCGCCCTCCACGGCAAAGGCTAAACAAATGACCTACTTTGATATGCCGCGCGTTGCCGGCAATCCCTTGAGACATGCCGCTCGAAACGTGAGCAAGGCCGAAACATGGGCCCTCTTGCGGCTTGCCGCGCCTTTGACCGGTCTCGCGCTGGTCAACATGGCGATGAGCGTCACCGACACGCTGATGACCGCCGCCTTCGGGGTGGAAGCCCTTGCCGCCATCGCCGTCGCAAGCGATTTCTATTCTATCCTCTTTTACCTGGCCGTCGGCTGTATTGGCGGGCTCGGCCCGCTCTATGCGGCAGCCCATGCAGCGGGCGACGCGGATCGGTTGGCACGGCTCAGGACGGCGGGGATTGTCACCTGTCTCATTCTGGCCTTGCCGATCTGTGGCCTGCTCTGGCACACACCGGCGCTGCTGAGCCTGCTCGGCATCGATCGGAACCTTGCCGATGCAGGCACCGGCTACGCCCGGGCGATGGCACTCACACTGATCCCGATGCTGGCGGTGGGCGTCCTGCGCACGCGCCTGACGGCCATCGAACGCCCAGGTGTCATGCTGCGGATCACCCTTTGCGCGGTGCCGCTCAATGCCGTATTCAACTACGCGCTCATGTATGGCGCCTTCGGTCTGCCGGAGCTTGGTGTGACGGGCGCGGGCGTGTCGTCCTTGCTGGTTGGCCTGCTGACGCTTGCCGCCCTGATGCGGGAGGCGCGCCGCGTTGGCGATAGCGGGTCAGGCCGCGTGGACCCAGGCGATGTAGCCGCGATCTTTCGTATCGGGATCCCCATCGGCGTCGCCACATTGGCCGAGGTCGGCATCTATCTGGGGGCCACGATCTATGCCGCCTCGCTGTCCGTCACGGACGCGGCCGCACATTCCGTCGCGATCCGCCTGGCGGGCATCGGCTATGCTTTCTATTTCGGCCTGCAGCAGGCCTCGATGACCCGGCTGGCACGGATCGATCCGAGGTCGGGCCATGAATATAGCGTGGTTGGCACCACGATGGTTGTTGGCGTCGCGATCGGTCTGTCGATTTGCACAACCCTTTTGATAGTCGCGGCCCCGATCGCCAACTATGCGCTGCAAGGCTCGACACCCACCACCGTCGGCGCTGCGATTTCCGTGATCGGCGTGCTCGCCGTGGCGGAGTTGTTCGGTCCGACCGGTGCAGGCGCTGCGGGGTTGTTGCGGGCTAGAAAAGTGACGCGCCCGGTCATGGTCTATTCGCTGATCGGAAACTGGCTGGTTTCGGCCCCCCTGATCGCTGTCTTCACGGTCGTCTTCGGCTGGGGGGCGGTCGGGATCTGGATCGCGATGGCCACCGGGACGGTCGTCTATTCTGGCCTGTGCGTCTGGGCACTGCGCAACTTGCCGGCGACGGGAGGTGAGACATGACGCTCTATTTCATGCCGGGTGCCTGCTCGTTGGCATCCCACATCGCGCTGCGCGAAGCGGGACTGAAGTTTGATCTCGTCGAGGTGGATTATCAGACGCGACGCATGGTTTGCGGCTGTGATTACCGCGCGATAAATCCGAAGGGCTCCGTCCCGGCCCTGAGGCTTGCCGATGGCTCGGTCTTAACTGAAGTTCCTGTGATCCTACAGTACGTCGCTGACGAAGCGCCCGACGCGAGACTGATGCCTGCCTCCGGCCTTCGGCGTCTGCGAGCACTGGAATGGTTGATTTACATCGCGACCGAGGTCCACAAGAGCTTCAGCCCGCTTTTCCGGCCAACGACACCGGACGTCTTTCTTCAGCCGGGCAAAGCCCACCTGAGTGGCAGGCTGGGCTTTGTCGAACGTCACCTGACCCGGCACACCTACCTGATGGGCGACGATTTCTCGCTGGCTGATGTGTACTTGTTCACCGTTTGCCGCTGGCTTGCAGACCAAGACATTTCCATTGCTGACTGGCCGGCCTTGCAACAGCATTCCGAGAGAATTCGGCTTCGACCAAGTGTCCGAAAGGCATTGGATCGGGAGGGGTGCACGTGATGGCTCATCCGAGAGGACCGATAACCGACCGGCAAGCGATGTATACGGAGATGCAACGCGCCATTCCCGGCCTCGACGCGATGTATCGGCTCGTTCACGCCCTGATCGCCTGCCATAGCAACGAGGCACCGCACGTTCTGGTCGTCGGGGCCGGTGGAGGCCGGGAGATCGAAGAACTCCGAAACAGCGGAGCCGATGGGACGATCACGGGGATCGACCCGTCGGCCCGAAATCTCGAGACGGCGCGGGCCGTCGCAGGGACGTCGGGCGCATCGCCCGAGGTCAGCTTCATTGTCGGAACCGTCGATGATCTGCCCGACGGCGAGACCTTTGATATCGTGACATCACTGCTGGTGATGCATCACCTGCCGGACGACGGAGCCAAGCAGACTTACCTGAGAGGGCTTCGGAACCGGCTCGCCCCCGGCGGGCAGTTGATCCATGCGGACGCGTGCTTCGACGAATGCGCGGACTTCGACCGATTGACACCCGCTCTTCGGGCGCACGCGGATATTCTTGGCGTGTCAGCAGACGCGGTCCGGCTAGAACTCGAAGCGATCCCAAAACTGCCTGTGGTATCCGGCGCTCGGACCGGAGTCCTCTTTTCCGAGGCAGGTCTGACGGAGCCGCAAGAGGTATTCCGCACACTTTGGTATCGCTGCTGGGTCAGCACGGGCAGCCAGATATGATTTGCACTGCGAATAATCCCTTCGACCAATGGGTTAGGCACGTCCGTGCCTGCCCACTCACCCTCAAACCACGGAAGTCCCCATGACTGCTCGCATCCTTCAGATCTGCCTCTCACTCATCTTTGTCCTTCTTGGGTCCTGGTGCCTTTTCTTCCCAGGCATGGTCATCGAGGTGACATTCCGGCCGGAGCTTGCCTTCGCCACCGAACAAGCCCGGTTCATCATGGGCTGCTTCGGAGCCCAGGCCGTGTTGACCGGCACGATCATCTGGACGGCTCGTTTCACGCCGACAACCTTCCTTGTGTTCGGCCTGGTCGGGTCGATCCCATTCTTTGTCTTCAATTTCTGGTTCCTGTTCATCGAACCGGTCTTAAACCAATGGATGCTACTCGACTTCATTGGCAACCTGGGGATCCTGATTACAGGAGTCTGGGGATGGCAACTCAGCAAACAAGAGCAGCGCATCTAACACGTTACTGAAACCAAGAGGAGCAAATCATGCACTTACCTATTAATCCTACTGGCATTGCGGCACCGACGAGTCACTACTCTCACGCATTCTATATTGAGCCTGGCGCGGCGTTGATGACCCTGGCGGGCCAGTTGGGTGAACGCCCTGACGGCAGTTGCCCCGAAAGCGTGGTCGAACAATCGGAGCAGGCCTGGCAAAATGTCCTCGCGATCCTCGCGGAAAAAGACTTTGGCATATCGAATGTGGCCAAAGTCACGAGCTACATTGTTGGCGAGGAAAACATCGACGGCTACGTTCAGGTGCACCATAGAGTTGTCGGCGCGCATATGCCGCCGTGGACGCTGGTCGTCGTCCCCGCCCTGGGACGGCCACACTACAAGGTTGAGGTGGATGTAACTGCCGCCGGAACCGTTGAAGCGCAGAATGCGAATCCATGATAAAGGTGCGTCATTGCCCAGGAACCACGGACCTGAACCGGTGCGCTGCAGCGGTGACACGCACCCCTTCGCATGATGCATCACCATCCATGACGCTATCATTTCCGTAAGAGCTATAGGAATGACCAAGAAATCCTATGCAGATGATGACAGGAGTTTGATATGATCTGGACATTGCTCGCGTTCGCAATCCTGGGCATAGTGGTCTGGTTTGCCAACGGAATCAGGAAGATTGGCGCCGTCAGTGTCGGGGAGCCCATTCCGGCCCGGTCTGAAACGGCTTTGCTTTTGATTGATCTTCAAACCGCCTTTTGGGATGCGGGTAAATTCACCGACACGGCGAAAGCGGAGGCCAGGACTCGAATTATGGCCGAGGTGGAGAAAGCAAAAGCTGCCCGGACACCTATCATCGGCGTACGCCACGAATGGTCAATCCCATCTACAAAGGCCATCGCAAAGCTTCTGGGAAAAGGACTGGCGATAGAGGGCACGGCCGGAAACGAATTGATCGCACCGCTTGATGAATTCGCCGACCATACGGTGGTAAAACGTGTTCAAGATGCGTTTGAAACAGGGGAGCTCGATCGTCTCCTGAGGCAACTCGAAGTCGGAAAACTTTGCATCGTTGGGCTCGACATGAATTACTGTGTCGCAAAGACCGCGCTCGCGGCACGTCAGCGCGGGTATGAGGTTGAAATCGTCCGGCAGGGCGTTCTGACCGCTGATCAAGAAAAGTCCACGAAAACCTGCGACATGCTGCGCGAGAAACAGGTGAAGCTGCAATAGGCCGTATTCAGGTGACGACTGTTAACAACGAACGGTCACATCCAAAGTCGAGATGGCCTTAGCAGCGACAGTATTTCATAGTTCAATTCAAGTTCTCGTGCGTGACGAGTGAATTGAAGTCCGCTCACACGCATCCCCGGGCAAGACCTAGCGCAATTTTCAGTGACAAAGGTAAGACTGAATTCGGCTTTCATCGCACCTTGGGCTGCGACGGCTCAGACTATGTCGCGGCACTGAACCCCGGGCAGTCGAATTTGCTGCAAAACCAGAAGTCAGACGTTCCGATTATCACCGTTTGCTGCTGTTCAGCCCATATCTACAGCCTTGAACCCGCGTTAGATACGCCATTATGAGGCGCCGTAATCGACGGCATCTACAAATTATCTAGGAGAACGATATGAATAAACTCATCCTTTCCCTGCTGCTTTGCCTCCTGTCGGCCGGAGCAATGGCGAGCGAAGCCCGTAATGGCCTCCAACTCAATGGCCTTCAACTGAACGGCCTGGGATCCAACGGGTTTACGCTGAACAAGATCGCGTGGAACGTCATCACGATCAACGCAGCGCAAGCCGCCGATGCAGCGGTGTTCGACGCGTTGGCGGATATGGCGTCCACCAGCTTGGCTGACTGAGAGGCGGTTTTGATATGAACGCACGCTCCCTCCTCTTTGCCTTAGCCTGCAGTCTTTCCCTGTCCTCCGCCAGCGGTGCCGAGGAGGGTGGTGCACCGATAATCGACCTGAGCGGTTCTGCCCTTCTTGACACCAAAGAAAGCAGGATGGTGCTAGAGTACGTGGTGCAATGCGCATTGCCGGCCACAGTCACTGCAAAGGCCACATACGATGGCCAAGAGTTCCGGTTTCCTGGTGCAATAGGAATTGCCCCAAATTGGCGTTTACGCGCGCTCACCCACGAAGAGCAAGCGGCAGTATCGGCATGCATGCTGGCGCGGACTAACGCCTTTGGCATACCCGTCCAGATCTCAATCCGTAGCGATGATGGGCCTCTGGCACGTATTTCAAGCTTTGCCACAAGCCAATCCGAACGCCGTTCTTTTCCTGTCTTTGAAGGCGCGTTCTTTGGCAACGTCTTCGCTCAACCGCCTGCCGCATATGCGTGTCGCGGTAGTACATCGGCGGTAGCCGAGCACGCGTTGAGGCACATGAAACGTATCTGCACGCTGCCTACTGACGACATGACACCACAAGGCAGGCCGATCTCTGCCTGTGGGTTTTTGGTTCTGGGTCGATGTGATGCGCCAGACGTCGAGCGTATCAAGGCTGAATACGCCAATGCCGCCGCCGAGGTTTACTTGCCACGCAAGTAACGATGGTCCCAGAAAATCGATTTTGCTCCTGCGTGTCCATACGGGAGTGTCACGTCCGCCTTGCCCGTGAGGGCGAAGGCAAATCATTCAATCACATCAAAAAGGTGCGTCATGAACCGCTTTATTCTTGTCTATGCTCTGTGCTGCTATGTGCTGTTTGGCGTCGTATTTGCCTGGTTTGCCGTCTTCCTGCTGAACGTAGGTGATCTGCGAGGACCGGCGCGGGCCTCAGTCGGTCCGTCCTTTACAGTAAACCTGGGTTTGATCACTCTTTTTTGCGTGGCCCACAGCGTCATGGCGCGACCCGCCTTCAAGCGGGTCTGGACCCAGATCATCCCACCTGCTGGCGAACGTGCGACCTATGTCCTGCAATCCTCGGTCCTGCTTGGTCTGATCATCTGGCAATGGCATCCGATCCCCACGGTTGTCTGGCATATTGACGGGATCGCCGCATGTGTCATTTTTGGTGCTTTTGCCATTGGCGCGGTGATTATTCTGGCTTCGACGTTTTTGCTCGGTCATTTCGAATTTGTCGGGTTGTCACAGGCCTTGGACAACCTGCGAGGTGTTCGCCCGCGACGGCCCGCATTTCGCACTCCCATGCTCTACCGGATCGTGCGCCATCCCTTGCAGCTTGGCCTGCTGATCATGATGATCTCAACACCGGTGATGACCCTCGGACATCTAATTTTCGTGTCTGCGATGCTCCTCTATATACTGATCGGTTTGCAGTTCGAGGAACGCGCTCTGTTGCGTGAATTTGGCTCATCCTATGCGACCTACAAACGCGAAGTGCCGATGCTCATTCCGAACCCGTTTCGTCGGCCAGTGCGCCGGGAGGCTGCAGAATGACCCACATTGGCATATGGAAAGCATACCCTCCATTTTTCTGAGATCGTGTACCTTACCCTTGATCAGCGGGGCAGAAGAATTTCATTGGTATCGGCATTGCAATCGTGGTGGACGTTGGCGTCTATGCAGGCAATAGCCGAGCGTGCACAAGTCCGCTTGTCCGCGTCGTTAGTTTTTGTTTTGATCGCAGCGAAATGGCGATTTAGATCTTACGTGCCGTCGTAGCTCTGAATGTCCGGTTTGGCGACGCCGCGGCAACGCAGCGACTTAGAAGCTGCACTTTCGAGCAAATGCTGCGTCAGCGAAAGTCGCGGTTGCACAAGGCGGCTTTGTCCTGTGTGGATGGCGTCTGCTTTGCAAGGAAAAAATGCTCTGATTGCGCGGTTGGTCAGTACAGTCCTGTGTCCGGCCTTTGATCGCGGCATCGATATTTGCCGCTGGCCTTGATGGGTTCCGCAAACCTGTTCCCAATCGGCGACGCGAACCTGAGAGTTCAGGACAAAGCACGGGATTTCAGGTTTTCGGATGACCGCACGTGCCATCATGGCATTTGTCTTGCAATTCGGTTTTGTTCGGCTCCTTTTATGCCGCTGCTTGGCGGTAGTAGGTATCTTTGGTGAGGATCGCCCAAATGATCCTGGCCGCCTTGTTCGCCATAGCAATCGTTGCGAGGCGGACGGGTTTGCGTTCAAGAAGCTGCATGATCCAAGGATGTACACGTTCTGGGTATCCACGGGCACGCTGAACTTGTGAGGTCATGCCGATCACGAGCAATCGTCGAAGGTATCGGTCTCCCTTCTTGCTAATGCGGCCCAGGCGCTCTTTACCACCGCTCGACTTGTTCAGCGGCGTAAGCCCCAGCCAGGCGGCAAACTCGCGTCCATTCTTGAATTGCTTGCCGTCGCCGATGGTGGCGACAATGGCTGAAGCGGTGATGGGGCCAACGCCTGGCACTGTCCTAACCCGTTTAGCGCGTTCATCGATCCGGGAATGATACTCGATCAGCTTGTCATAGAAAGTCACCCGCTCATCGAGAGCAATAACCTGTTCGCAAAGTGTTTTTAGCATGCTCTTCGCCACATCAGGCATGTCCAAATTGTTATCCGTCTGAAACGTTTTGATGAAACGCATTGCGGCGACTGGCCCGTTTCCAACCACATGGCCAAATTCACGAAGAAGACCACGGATCACATTCAACATCTGAGTCTTCTGACGGACGATAAGCTGGCGCACTCGATGGATCGTCAGTAAGGCCTGCTGCTCTTTCGACTTCATCGCAACAAACCGCATGGTTGGTCGCGTAACTGCCTCGCAAATCGCTTCCGCATCAACGGCGTCTGTCTTGCCGCGTTTGACATACGGCTTGACATAAGCTGCAGGCATCAGCCGCACATCATGACCGATCATAGTTAGTTCCCGTGCCCAATGATGGGCCGAGCCGCAGGCCTCGATGCCAACAAGGCAGTTTGGCAACGTCTCGAAGAACTTGATCAATTGTCTGCGCCGGATCGAACGATTGAAGACAACTGTGCCGTCAGCGGTGATGCCGTGAACCTGGAAAACGTCCTTTCCAAGATCCAATCCTATTGTCGTAACTTCCATGGTGGAGCTCCATTCCTAGCTGATGAAAACATCTGCACTATGCCGCATTGCGCGACGATTGGGTGCAGACGCCATCCACTCCATCCGCACTGCAGACCGACATCTCAGCCAAAACCAATGACCGCTTCCGACCAGTCAAACAGGCTTCAGCAAAAAGCTGATTCAAACACCATGGTCTAGTCCTCGCCGAGCTGACATGAGGTAACAGGCGCGATTGTCCGTCCCATCAGTCGCCCCAATCTCCAGTGGATTTTACAACATCACCTACAACATCGACTTCCTTAGAGACTCAAGTATCTGTTTTATAGTATACAAATCGAAGTCATGACCCAATCCATCATCGGTACAGAACTCAGCGCAGAAAAAGACGATCCGATCGCCCGCGCGATCCACGACGGCCTTCAGGACACCATCGGCGATCTCGGCCAAGAGATCGTGAGCCGCAAGCTGGATGTGCCGCCGAAGCTTACCATACGGCCAGGGCACCCAGTCCGGGAGATCGTCACGCGCGATCTGGTCCTTGAACCCCAAGGAGGTCACCGATGACCAAGTGACAACTGGGAGCACTATCCGACGACAAGTCTGTTAAGGTGACAATAGAGCTGCCAGCCGCGATCCACCGCGACCTTGTCGGCTATGCCCGTGTGCTGGGGCGGCAAACCGATCACACCGCTGAGCACCCGACAAAATTAATCGCTCCAATGATTGAACGCTTCATGGCAACGGATCGAGGATTTGCGAAGTTGCGACGCTCACAAGCAAGTGCGAACTCGTCGGCTAGAAAGGACGATTTACGCCAACGATACCTTGCTGAATCGCGTCTTCGACAAGTCAAAAGCGTTCCGAAAAGACAGCAGCTTTGCATCTCAAATCGTGACCTCAGCTCCGGAAGGAAACGATCAATCTGGCTTATCGACAGTCTCATTGCAGTTCGCGTATTGATTTCCCATGCCCACCTTGTCGTTAGGCCAATAAAGAACTTGGCAGCTTCAGACCAGAATGTAATCCAGTCTTGAATCTAGATGAATCGTGTTGCTTACCGATAGTTCCCGAACCTAGGATACACGAGAAGCCGACAAAAAATTCAATGATTTCAAAAGGCGCGATGCTTGACGGACATTCTGACGGTAAATACGAATAGGAAATATTTTTTACGTATGAAGATCAGTGCTTTAAAAGATCAGTTGATAATCTTTGGGAGAGTGTTATGCTGACAGATGCCGCATGTTGAATGTCATTGAGAACTGACCCGGTATTGTCACCGAGATTTGACCCGCTCTTAGTTATGTATCGGCGTCTATGTTTTGGTCAATGTATTGGCCTCCTTTGTGTTTCTCTTTGCGGCTTCTGAGCTGGCCTTGAAGCGGTAACTGTCGTTTCCAGTCTCGAGGATGTGGCAGCGGTGCGTAAGGCGGTCGAGCAGTGCCGTCGTCATCTTTGCGTCCCCGAAGACCTGCGCCCATTCGCTGAAGCTGAGGTTGGTTGTGATGACGCCGCTGGTGCGCTCATAGAGCTTGCTGAGAAGGTGGAACAGCAACGCACCGCCTGACGGACTGAACGGCAGGTAGCCAAGCTCATCAAGGATGACCAAGTCGATCTTTGTGAGCATCTCAGCCATCTTTCCAGCCTTCCCCAGTGTCTTTTCCTGCTCCAATGCGTTGACCAATTCGACGGTGGAGTAGAAGCGCACTTTGCGCCTGTGATGCTCAATGGCCTGCACGCCGATAGCTGTGGCGACATGGCTTTTGCCAGTTCCAGGCCCGCCAATCAGAACGACGTTTTCTGCGTTTTCTATGAACTCGCCGCGATGTAGTTGCCGGACCGTGGCTTCGTTGATGTCGCTTGATGCGAAGTCGAACCCAGCGAGGTCCTTGTAGGATGGGAAGCGTGCAACCTTCGTATGGTAAGCGATTGAGCGCACTTCTCGTTCGGCCATTTCCGCCTTGAGCAGTTGGGACAACATGGGTGTGGCCGCCTCAAACGCAGGCGCACCTTGTGCGACCAGATCATCGACCGCATGCGCCATGTCGCACCAAAGGTGCGCGGCTATATTCGCTCGCCTCTGGCGAGACGCAGCTTAAGACTACGCAGCATGATGACGATGGAGGCTCCTGCGGGATCATGACGCATTGCGTTTGCCTCCTGCCTGTCTGAGGTCGTCATAGCGACCCACATTTGCCTTTGGTGCTGTTTCCAAGGCGAGGGCATCTGGTGGATCGATCTCAGGGTGATCTGTCTGCTTTGGATCGATCAGCCTGTGCAGCAGGTTCAGGATATGCGTCTTGGTCGGCACCCCGGCCTCCAAAGCCAGTTCGACGGCTCGCAGCACAGCGCTTTCGTCGTGGTGTAAAACCAGAGACAGGATATCGACCATTTCTCTGTCACCGCCTTCCTTACGCAGCATGTGGTCTTGCAGGCGGCGGAAAGCCTCGGGCATCTCTGCAAACGGCGCACCATTGCGCAGGGCACCGGGCTTGCGTTGTATGACAGCCAAATAGTGACGCCAGTCGTAGATGACCTTGCCTGGCTTACGATGAGAACGATCGATAATCCGGTCATGGGTGCAAACAGTCTGGCCCTCTGCAACAAGGACAAGCTGTTCTGGATAAACATGCAGGCTCACGCGCCGGTTCGCAAAACTGGCTGGGACGCTGTAGCGGTTGCGCTCGAAGGTGATCAAACAGGTCGGAGACACGCGCTTGCTGTGCTCAACAAAGCCATCGAAGGCTGGCGGCAGAGGCATCAACGTTGGCTTCTCTGCAGCCCAAGCATCAGAGACTGTGCCGGGTAACGCGCGATGCGCGGTCTCGGACCAAAGGGCTATACAACGGTCTTCAAGCCACTGGTTCAGTTCTTCCAGATCCTTGAAGACAGGCATGGCCTGCCACAGCCGGTTCCGGGCATCGCGGACGTTCTTCTCGACCTGACCTTTCTCCCAGCCCGCCGCTGGGTTGCAGAACTCAGGTTCAAAAACATAGTGACTGGCCATTGCCATGAACCGCGCGTTGACGTCGCGCTGTTTTCCACGGCCAACCCGATCAACAGCAGTCTTCATGTTGTCATAGATGCCACACCCCGGAATGCCGCCAAAGACGCGGAAGGCATGCCAGTGCGCATCGAACAACATCTCATGCGTTTGCAAAGGGTAGGCACGAACAATGAAGGCGCGACTATGCGAGAGCTTGGTGTGCGCAACCTGCAGTTTGACGCGTTCACCACCAATTGTGGCCCAGTCTTCGCTCCAGTCGAACTGGAACGCTTCGCCGGGCTGGAACACCAACGGCACAAACGTCCCGCGCCCTGTCGTTTGTTCCACACGATGCCGATCAGCGCGCCACGCGCGGGCAAAAAGCCGCCACGCGCTCATAAGATCCATCGTACCTGAGCTTGACCAAGTCCTCATACATCAGCTTCACGGTCCGGCGTTCTTTACGCGACTTGCGCGTCTGCGCCAAAAGCCATGCAGACAGCCGATCCGTGTAAGGATCCAATTTGCTTGGCCGCGATGGCGTCTTAAACCTCGGCTCTACCGCATCTTCGCGAAGATACTTCTTGATGGTGTTGCGAGACAGCCCGGTGCGCCGTGCAATCTCACGAATTGGCATTTTGTCACGCAATGCCCAGCGTCGGATGACACTCAAAAATCCCATGTCGATCACTCCAAATCCCCCTGAACAAAAACGTCAGGGCAATGTGTTCACATGGGTCAATTGTCAGTGACAATTTATGGGGCTACCGGGGCAGTTCTCAATGACATTCAACACGCCCGATCGTCACCGCGGCGCTCAGAACCGCCTTCGATCAGGACACGCTTGTAGCGTCGAAAGAACTCTGGGCAAAACTGACCGACGCGTTTGAACTGCGCCATTCCAAGCTTGCGGAGCTGATGCGCCGCGACGAGGACGATGTACTCGCCTACAAAAGCTTCCCGCGCGACCACTGGGCGAAGATCCACTCCAAGCACCCATTGGAAACGGATAAGTGTAGCACAGCATCCACATGCCCAAAGTGCTTAGGAAGATCAAGATATCTCAGTTTTCTTTCAGCAGTATTTCAAGAAACGCCTCTG
>TARA_R110002049_G_scaffold74613_16_pt1 | contig 26375 bp, 22 predicted proteins | sample TARA_R110002049 | Tara Oceans TARA_R110002049 (sample SAMEA4396941) | marine metagenome | biome: Polar Biome; feature: [SRF] surface water layer (ENVO:00010504); material: water (ENVO:00002006), including particulate matter (ENVO:01000060) such as... | depth 5 m
AGGCCCTGCACCACCTCGTCACAGCCAAATCCGGTCAACAATTCCGCCACCATGCGGGCGGTGCGCGGCAGATCATACTGCAATTCGGGATGTTGATGCAGATCCCGGCGCCAGCTTGTGATCTCGTCATGAAAATCGGCAATACGGTTGATAATGGGCATTGTGAGTCTCCTTCGGGGCCGTCTCGTTTATATGGCTGTTTTTAGCGGACTTGCCAATGTGGGATGTCTTCGGCCGGGGACAGAATTGCGTTGTCAGACAAGACACGATTTTGCGGCACATTATCACACGTGGCCTCGACGATGGCACGGCAGTCTTTGCGCAATCGTGCTCAACGCTTGCGTTGCCTTGTCGCAGCAAGGCTGCACTCCGCTTTTTGCCGCAATTCAAGGTTCGAATGTGGCTTTCTTGCAAAGATCACCAGCAATCGGTGAAAAATGCGCTGAGACCTTTGCCAAGGTCATAGGAAATCAGCTATGTAGAGGCTGATATAATTTTTGAAACGCAATTCCCGCTTTGTCTTGTGCATATGGCCAGACCTTGCGGAGGCATTTACGTGCAGAATCAGGTGCCGGCTATTTTGTTGACAATTGAACCTTGGAGTTGGCCGTGAGCTTTGTCCGATCGACTATGCAGACCCTGAACCGGCAGTTCAGAGCAGCCAGGTTCGGGCGTCATGCGATGCTGGGCCTGTTGCCGCTGTTGCTGTTGATCAGCCAGCCCGGCGCTGCTGCGCCTCATATTCTGGTCGACATGGAGACCGGACGCATATTGGAGCAGAAAGACGCTCTACTGCCCTGGTATCCCGCTTCGGTAACGAAACTGATGACCGCTTTTGTCACCTTTGAGGCGATTGCGGCTGGCGATCTGACCATGCGGTCTGCCGTGATCATGTCAAGAAATGCACTCAATGAGCCACCGAGCAAAATGGGTTTTGCTGTTGGCACGGAAGTGACTGTTGAGAATGCCCTGAAGATGCTGATTGTCAAATCGGCCAACGATATTGCCGTTGCGCTTGCAGAGGCCGTTGGCGGCAGCGAACAGAAATTCGTTGCCCGTATGAACGCGACAGCTGCCAGACTGGGAATGACCGGCACCCGGTTCCGCAATCCAAATGGACTGCCGGCAAAAGGTCAGACAACCAATGCGAGAGACATGGCGGTTTTGACGCAGGCCATCTTCAAGCAGTATCCGCAACATGGCGATCTGTTCAAAATCACTGCCATACGCGCGGGCAAACGTGTTCTGAAATCCTATAATCCGCTTTTGACCCGCTATCAGGGTGCAACAGGGATGAAAACGGGATTTATCTGCTCCTCGGGTTTCAACATGGTTGCCACTGCAAATCGCGGCGGCAGAGATCTGATCGCTGTTGTCTTCGGTGCACCGTCTTCGCAGGAGCGCGCCGAAACTGCTGCCCAGCTGCTGGACAAGGGGTTCCGCTCTTCTGGCCAGTCAAGCCAGAAGAGCGTAGCTGATTACAAGGCGCGTGGCCTGACTGCCGAGCCGATGGATATGCGGTCGCAAATCTGTAGCAAGGCTGCGCGTAGCGAACGGGCAAAGTTCCGCAAGTCGTACAAGATGGGTGAAGGCATTTCGGTATTGAGCAATGTTGATCTCGTCGAGACGATCCCGGTTGCTGTGCGCACCGGCGGCGCCATCAGGACAATTTCCGCTGCACTCAGGAATGCGCCTACACCTGTGCCCCGCCCAGATGTGGTGCTGGCCGCTGTGCCGGATCCGGCAGATGACACTACTGTCGAAGGCAGTGCTACAGAGGTGGCCGATCAGATGGAAGGTGCCGCGGATCAGGTTGATACCGGCGATGGCGATGGCGATGAGGCGCGAGTCAGCAGCCAATCGGCCCAATCGGCCCCGTCTGCCCAATCGGCCCCGTCTGCCCAATCGGCTTTGGGTGGCATACCATTACCTGCCGACCGGCCTGCATTTGCCAAGACAGCAAAACCGGTAAATTAAAAACTCCGGCCAACACCTGCAGGGAAAAACGGCAGTTGAGATCAGACTGCCGTTTTTTTAATACCTTTTTCCACCAGATACGCAGTTGCCGCGCCATGGGGTTCCTGCAACAGCAATTTGTGTCCGTGTTCGGAGCAGAAATGCGGAATATCGATCTTCGCCATCGGGTCGGTGCTGATGACACGCAGCAACGCGCCACTATCCAGATCGCGCAGGGCTTTCTGGGTTTTGAGGACAGGCAGAGGGCATTGCAGGCCGCTCACATCCAGCAGCGTCGCTTCCACGTCCGTTTCGCTTGAACGATTGCCGGTGTGATCCATGGGGTCAAAGGTCATGGTGTCCTTCCTGATAGGTAAAAAAGAGAGTGTTTCCTGGTTTTATGGAAACACTCTATTGGCAGAAATCGATGCGGAAAAGCAATTGTTGAACTTGCCCAACCTGCACGTTATCGTCTGATAGCACCAAACAGCGTCAAACAGGGCGAGCAACCGCGGCCCGGACCCGACACGTGTATTTGCAGGGTGTGTGACAGGGGAGGGCGCATGAAACTTATCTCACGCATGCGCAGTGAATATGCTTATCTGACGGGTGCCATTCGCACGCTGCGCCGGTTGAAGCCGATTGTTGAAAACAAAACCCGCATCTGGCCGGATGGTCTGGAAGATCTGGCCGATAGATTTGGCGACCGGCCGGCCCTGCTCAGCCGCAGCCAGAATTTCAGCTATTCGCAACTTTTCAACCGGGCCAACCAGTATGCCCGCTGGGCCAGCAACGCACAGATCAAAAAAGGCGATGTCGTTGCCTTGCTGATGCCCAATTGCCCGGAATTTCTGGCAGTGTGGACCGGAATTGCACGGGCCGGGGGTGTTACGGCGCTGTTGAATACCAATCTGCGCGGCACATCTCTGGCGCATTGCATCAACATTGTTTCACCGAAGCATCTGATCATTGATGCCGCCCTGGCCGACGCATTTGCTGATGCGGAGAAACATCTGGACTATGACACCGCTGCAGATCAGCCGGATGTGTGGATTTATGGCGACAGCCCCGTGTCGTTTGCACAAGCCCCAAAACCGCTCAAGCCTCTGCTTGATGCAGCGGATACCGCGCCTCTGGCGATCACCGACCGCCCCGATCTGACGACCGATGACAAATGTCTGTATATTTATACCAGCGGGACCACCGGCCTGCCGAAGGCGGCAAACATCAACCATTACCGGGTCCAAGCCATCATGCACGGATTTTCCGGGGCCATGGGGGCGCTTGCGACGGATCGCAACTACACTTGTATGCCGATGTATCATTCAGCCGGGGGGCTGATTGCCACCGGGTCGATGCTGACAGTTGGAGGATCGGTCTTCATTGCCGAGCGCTTTTCAGCGAGCAGTTTCTGGGACGATATTGTCGACAATGAATGCACCATGTTCCAGTATATCGGCGAGTTGTGCCGCTATCTGGTGAATTCACCACCCCATCCCAAAGAGCGCGCCCACAACATACGTCTGTGCAACGGCAATGGCCTGCGGCCGGACATCTGGGAAACTTTCCGGACGCGCTTTGAATTGCCCCGCATTCTGGAATGGTATGCCGCCACTGAAAGCAATGCGGTGTTCTTCAATTTTGACGGCAAGGTGGGGTCGATCGGCCGTATTCCCAAATGGGCCGAACACAAATTTGTCACCGAAGTCGTGCGGTTCGACTATGAGACCGAGGCTCCCAAGCGCAACGCCCGTGGCTTTTGTGAAAAGTGCGAGCCGAATGAGATCGGCGAAGTCATCTCGCAGATTCTGAACGATCCGAAACGGCCCAGTCAACGCTTTGAAGGCTACAGCAACCGCAGCGAAAGCGAACGCAAGATACTGGAGTCTGTGTTTAACCAGGGTGATCGCTGGTTCCGCACCGGTGATCTGATGCGCCGCGATGCGCTCGGCTATTTCTATTTTGTCGATCGCATCGGCGATACGTTCCGCTGGAAAGGCGAAAATGTCGCCACTTCTGAAGTATCAGAAAACGTCACGGGATTTGCCGGCATCCGTGAAGCCAATGTTTACGGTGTTGCTGTTCCCGGCATGGAGGGCCGCGCCGGAATGGTGGCAATGGTGGTGGAAGACGATTTTAATCCAAATAGGTTTTATGGCCATGTCTGCCAGACCCTGCCGGATTACGCCCGGCCTGTGTTTCTGCGTATCCAGAACAGCATCGAGACTACCGGCACATTCAAGCAGCGCAAGGTCGAGCTGGTGAGACAGGGTTGCAATCCGGCAAATGTCTCCGAGCCGCTGTTCATGCTGGATCACAGGTCGGAATCCTATGTCTCTCTGAGCCAATCGCTTTACGAAGCAATATGCTCTGGTAAAAGACGGCTGTAACACCATTGCGATTAGCCGCTGCGGATCGCCAAGGTACCGGATCGGGAGCTTATGACTGGTAACATTCTTGCAATTGATCAGGGAACGACATCAAGCCGTTCCATTGTTTTTGACGACACACTGACGGCGATCGGCTCCGGTCAGCAGGAATTCAAACAGTATTTCCCGGACTCCGGCTGGGTGGAACATGATCCCGAGGAAATCTGGGACAGCGTTGTCGGGACCGCAAAAGCGGCGCTCGCCGATGCCGGTCTGGGCGCTGATGCGATTTCTGCCATCGGCATTACCAATCAGCGCGAGACCATTGTGGTCTGGGACCGGGAAACCGGAAAAGCGATCCACAAAGCCATTGTCTGGCAGGACAGACGCACCGCCGGCTTCTGCAACACGTTGAAATCGGATGGTCACGAAGCTCTGTTCACCAGCAAAACCGGACTTCTGCTCGACCCGTATTTTTCCGGGACCAAGCTGGCCTGGATGCTCGACACTATAGAGGGCGCGCGTGCCGGTGCGCAAAGCGGCAAGCTGATTTTCGGGACCATCGACAGTTTTGTCATCTGGCGGCTGACGGATGGCAAGTCCCACGTCACCGACGCGACCAATGCGGCCCGCACACTGATTTTCAATATTCACACCCAGGACTGGGACGATGAATTGCTGGAGATCTTGCGGATACCGCGTGCCATGCTGCCGGACGTGCAGGATTGCGCCAGTGATTTCGGCACCACTGACAGCAAGATCCTGGGTGCGGCAATCCCAATTGCCGGTGTGGCCGGCGATCAGCAGGCCGCGACCATAGGTCAGGCGTGTTTTGAACCGGGCATGTTCAAATCAACTTATGGAACCGGTTGTTTTGCGCTTCTGAACACCGGTGACAAGCCAGTGCCGTCGCAAAACCGCCTGTTGACCACGGTGGCCTACCGGCTCGACGGGAAAGTGACTTACGCGCTGGAAGGATCGATCTTCATCGCCGGAGCGGCTGTACAATGGCTGCGGGACGGCATGAAGATGCTCGATAATGCAGCTGACAGCGGTGAGATGGCCAAGGCTGCCGATCCGCATCAGGATGTCTATCTGGTGCCGGCCTTTGTCGGGCTTGGCGCGCCCTATTGGGATGCCGAAGCCAGAGGCGCGATTTTTGGACTGACCAGGGGTTCAGGTCCGAACGAATTGGCCCGCGCGGCACTGGAGGCGGTGTGCTACCAGACCCGCGATCTGTTGGAGGCCATGCACAAGGATTGGGCTGCCGAGGCGGATACGGTGCTGCGGGTCGATGGCGGCATGGTGGCCAGCGACTGGACCATGCAGTTTCTGGCTGACATTCTGAATGCCCCGGTGGATCGGCCAACCATCCTGGAGACAACGGCACTGGGCGCAGCCTGGCTGGCCGGTCATCACGTCGGCGTATGGGGCGATCAGGCCGCCTTTGCGGCGCGCTGGCGGCTCGACAGGACTTTCGAGCCGAAGATGGATGAAGCCATGCGGGCGCGAAAATATGCAGGCTGGAAAGATGCCGTCAGCCGCACCCTGAGCAGCCGGGACTGACCACCAAAATCTATTCAAAGACAAAAACCCGGATCAGGCCGATCCGGGTTTTCCTGAAAGTGAACAGGCTGATCAGACGGGCGCCAGAACCATTGTCATCTGGCGGCCTTCAAGCTTCGGCGGCATCTCCACCTTTGCTATGTCCTTGGTCGCTTCCTTGACGCGCATCAGGACCTGCATACCAAGTTCCTGGTGTGCCATTTCCCGGCCGCGAAAGCGCATGGTGACCTTGACCTTGTCACCTTCTTCAAAAAACCGGTTTACGGACCGCATCTTCACCTCATAATCATGGATGTCGATATTCGGCCGCATCTTGATTTCCTTGACGTCGACTGTCTTTTGCTTCTTTCGGGCTTCTGCAGCTTTTTTCTGGGCCTGATATTTGAACTTACCATGATCCAGAATTTTACAGACAGGCGGTTTGGAATTTGCTGCAATTTCAACAAGGTCCAACCCTGCTTCAGCGGCCATTTCCAAGGCGCTGTCTGTCGGCACGACGCCGTGGTTTTCACCCTTTTCGTCAATCAACTGGACGGTGGGGGTGGTAATTTCCTTATTGGCGCGAGGGCCTTCTTTCACTGCCGGAGCGGCTCTATGTGGACGGCGAATGGTGGTTTACTCCTGATTGTTTACGATACGGGTTAAATTGGTATTTGCAGGTCCATTGTCCAGTCTTGCGGTACGCCGCAAGCGATTAAGACCCGAGTGTGCATAAAATCCTGTGCTAAGGACCAAAAGTCAAGAACTCAGCGGCGTTGGATGGATAAAACACGGGAATTTGCCGGATTTACCCGGATTTCAATTTACGGTTCGCCTTTTGGTCTGCAAAAGAGCACCATATACTCTTAATGTCTGCGTGCACATCGCCTCCAGCGAAAAACGAGCGGCAACATAATTTCTGGCGTGTTGTCCTGCGGCTGCACGGGATTCATCACTCATGGCGAGCACTGTGGCAAGAACGTCAGCCATCGCCGCCGCATCTCCCGGCGGCACGCGCCAGCCGGTGCGTTCGTCCTCGCGCGCTTCAGGCGGAGCCAGAATGGTTTCCCGCGCACCGCCATGATCGGTGGCAATGGCTGGAATGCCCGCAGCCCCGGCTTCTACCGCGGCTCGGCCGAACGCTTCCTCACGTGTCGAGGCAACCACCAGACAGGTTGCCAGCGTCAGAGCGGCCGGCACATCGTCGCAATGGCCAACCAGTCGGATGTGACCGGTCAGTCCGCGCGCTTCAATGAGTTGCTGCAAATGTGTTTCAAAAGTGCTGTCACCCTGGCTGCCGCCTGCCAGAATCAGCAGCGGATTTTGCTGCCGGTTGCCCTCCAGCAGCCGGCCCATTGCCTCGATCAGAACCTCATGGCCTTTCCAACCCGTCAATCTGGCGACATTGAGTATCAGCGGCCGGTTGGTGTCGCTTGCCTGAAACGACCATTGTTGCCGGACAGCGTCACGCCGTTGCAGCGAAATGGAATCCGGCGCAAAGGCGTCCATATCAATGCCGCGATAGATTGTTTTGATGCGGGGCTTTGCCTGTGGTCGGCGCTGCGCAATCAGCGCAGCGGTCATGCCCGAATTGGCAATAACCGCGTCGCCGCGCGCCATCACCGAATTATAGAAGGCTTTCAGCGCGTTGGTCTGGCTGTAAATTCCGTGATAAGTGGTGACGAACGGGCGGCTGGTCCAGCGCGCAGCCCACAGCGCCGGCCATGCCGGAGCCCGTGATCGGGCATGGACAAGGTCAACTTTCTGGTGGCGTATGAGCCTGACCAGCGCAACAGCGGTTTGCAGCATCCGAAACGGGTTCTTGCTGGCGGCGCTCATGGGGATGAATTCGCCTCCTGCGGTTTCCAGCTCCGACACCATGCGACCGGGCTCTGCCACCACCACAGCCCTGCCACCGGCAGCAACAATTGCGCGCGCCATGTCGATAACAGTGCGCTCGGCGCCACCGGCTTCCAATCGCGGAATGATCTGCAGGATGGTACGCCCGCTCATCGCCAGCGTATCCTCCGAATTGTCCGGTTGTTGCATCTGGCTATGGTCCTGCAAACAGATTGATGATCATCGCAATCTTGTCCTGATCGCCCCGCTATGGCATCAAATGATTTGAAATACCACCCAGTGCAAGAGCCCCCATGAGCGAAACCCGACCTGACCTGCCCGCGCCCCAAACCCTTGCGGTTGGCAGCGGTGATGAGCAAAGAACCATCGCCTTCCGCCACAGGACGGCAACGGATGCCGCCGCACCGGGCCTGGTCTGGCTGGGCGGATTTAAATCCGACATGGATGGATCGAAAGCCCTGGCACTTGACAGCTATGCCGAACATTGCGGCCTTGGCTTCACAAGGTTTGACTATTCCGGGCACGGCCTTTCCAGAGGGAGCTTTCTGGACGGCACGATTTCGCGCTGGCTTGACGAGGCGGAAGCGGTGGTCAGGGCCACATCCGGCGCCGATGACCGGCGCATTCTGGTCGGCTCATCGATGGGAGGCTGGCTGGCGCTATTGCTCAACAGACGCTTGCACCAGACCGGCGGTCCGCAAATAGCGGGGTTGGTTCTGATTGCACCTGCAGTGGATATGACAGCCGATCTGATGTGGGATGAGATGTCAGAGGCAAGCAGGGCAGAGTTGCGGAGCACAGGCCGGCTTGAAAAACCCAGTGATTATTCTGATGAGCCATACATCCTGACGCTTGGGTTAATCGAAGATGGCAAACAGCACCTGTTCGGTTCTGCACTCATTGAAACGGGGTGTCCGGTTCACATTTTGCAAGGAGCTCTGGACACGGATGTGCCGCCGCCCCATGCCCTGAAACTTGCCAGCCAGATGCCCCTGGATGATGTGGTTCTGTCGCTGATTCCGGACGGAGACCATCGGCTTTCGCGGCCACAGGATCTGCAGCGCCTGACGCGCAGTATCGACACACTCCTGGAGGGAATCGCCGGTTAAGGAAATCCGTTGTCCCGGTTCGTCGAAAAACTGGCGTTGAACAGGCAAAGCACCATTGACGGATGCGCCGGTTTACCCCTATAAGGCGCGCCATATGGTGGCAATTGTGATTGCCGCCCTTTTCGTTTTAATCACAAGGCAGCAGATGGCCGCGAAGGCTGCTCTGGATGGCCTTTTGCAAATAGAGGGGCTCAAGCCCATGGCGAATACACCTTCAGCCAAAAAGTCAGCGCGCAAGATTATTGCCCGCACCGAAGTCAACAAGGCACGGCGCAGCCGCATCCGCACCTATCTTCGCAAGGCCGAAGAAGCAATTGCCTCCGGCAATCAGGCTGACGCAGCCGCCGCGCTCAAGGATGTGCAGCCTGAACTGATGCGGGCTGCAGGCAAAGGCGTTTTGCCGAAAAACACTGCATCACGTAAAGTATCGCGACTGGCTGCCAGAGTAAAAGCTCTCGAAGCTTAAGTGACTTCCACAGGCTTTTTGCAGGCTGCAATTTTACGTTCCGCATCCTGACAATTGCAAGTCAGTAACACCGCGCTTGCAGTCTTCTTCAGCGTCCCAGGAATCGTGATTCTGACCAGAATTTTTAAATATGGCCCGGCCGATGCCGGGCCTTTTTTTGTTGTGGATTTGCAGTCCTGACAGTCTTGACAGTTGGGAGCCGAGAGCGCCACGACTAAGTCATTGAAGAGTCAGAGAAATTCTTAACAACCAACCCAGATTTAAAAAATAATTCATAATTTTCAATATGTTATGGAGATGTCCAAGTCGTTGAACCCGTGCTGGGCAGGCGAAAAACCGATTCTATTTTTGTCAACCGCGCGGTCAGAAATTTTTTTTCGAGCGCATATCGCAAGACCATCGACACCGGCAGTTGACACAAAAAACATTGAGTCGCAAAGCCTTAACAAATCACGCTCCGAAAACATCTCTCCGGAATCGGCTTGCGGTCCGGAAACTGGTAAAAGAATCTTGCCTGAGTCGGCTTGCGGTGACAAAAACCTGTGTGTATCTTTATCTCATCAACGGCGGCACACACACTCTTGTTCAGAGTGGTCCCAAATAAAATACGTTCCTGATTGAGTATTCGCACAGCGCTGACCTTTTAAAATTGGTTTTGCGTGACCGGTTTACTTTTGCCTGCATGGGGAAAGGTCAATCACCAGAATAACGTTTTGTTATTTCCTGGGCATGCGATGCAGGTTTGCAGACTGGAAGTTAATTTCGTCTTCCGTTCTGCCGATTGGAAACGCGCTATGCTCCTCATCGGGCATGGAGGGCCAGAACAGTGTTCAGTGTAGTAGCGGACGGGTCGACATCACCGGGTCAGAGCTTGCGTCTGCAGTCTGGGATGAAGGGGGCGGGCTGTGAATGCCGGGCTCGACAGACGGGTAATTGGAACGTGCAGATTATGCGATCGAACGGGATAAGTGGGCGAAGATGACTGACTTTCAGACAACGCAACCAAATGGCTCGACAGCCGGCATGCTGCTAAGCCAGACCAGTTTCTCGGCGTCGGAGCTGCAAAAGACTGTCGCGGCGATTGGTTATGGCGGTGATGTTTCGGCCCCGGATGCGTTTGCGGCTCTCGCTGACAAAGCGCTTATTGTCGATGTGCGCACAGCTGCGGAATGGGCCTTTGTTGGCCTGCCTGCCCTGACGCCCGAACAATTGGTGCTGTGTGAATGGCAGATTTTTCCAGACATGCAGTTGAACCCGGAATTTGTCAGTCTGACAGGCCAGGAAGTTCTGGCGCGCAGCGGGGGGGATAATCCGGCCGATGCTCCCGCGGTGTATTTTCTGTGCCGATCGGGAGCCCGCAGCCGCGCGGCTGCTATGGCAATGACCGGGGCGGGTTTTCCCGCGTGTTTCAACATTGAAAACGGATTTGAGGGCGTCCCCGACGCTCAGGGGCACCGGGGCAGGGTCAATGGCTGGAAAGCCGATGATCTGCCTTGGCGCCAGAGTTGACCGGCCGATGAGCGATGACCAGTGGCTGACCGGCCGAACCGCAGACGATTTGATAGATGAGCGACGACCACCACAAGAGGGCGATATGATTGGCAAGAGCGATGCTGAACAGCAGCAAAATACGAATGAAGCATCGCATTTCCGCAAATCACCGGCCGAAGCCATTGAGCGGGCCGCCGACAGCAACGCAAACGGGTCGGCAAAACCCAGGCAGGTTGTGACCAAGCCGCTGAATTCATCCGACGTTGCAGCCCGACAGGTTCCTTCCATTATGACTGATGCCACCTATTCTGATGATGATGACAGCCAGGATTTTCAGGAAATCTGGCAGAAGATCCTGGTGCGGCTCAGGACAGAGCTTGGAGAGGATGTGTTCTCTTCCTGGTTCCTGCGGGTCGAATTGGAGAGTCTGACAGGCGGCGTTGTGACCCTCTCGGCTGCCACCCGGTTTTTGCGCAACTGGATTATGTCTCATTTCAAGGAAACCCTGATCGGTTTCTGGGAAAAAGAAATCGGCACTGTGCACAAACTCGATATCAGGGTGCGCAGCACATTGCGGGCGCCAGCTGGTCATTCTGCAGATATGGGCGGCACAGTTGAGAGTGCGGCGCAGGGGAACAAATCCGCATCAGCCAGGCGCCTGGCGGATATGCGCGGCAATTCCGCTCATTCCGGCAACGCCGTGAGTGCACGGTTTGAAACAGGAGCGCGCACGCAACCGCCAGGCAGGGCGTCGGTCACAGGGCCCAAACCCGCCAAGCCGGCTTATGGCGGCGCTGCTGTAACCGGCAATTCCCTGTCGCTGGTTCAGTCTCTCAGCAGTGCGCTCGACCGGCGCTATCTGTTTGACGGATTTTGCCCTGGCGCTGCCAACAAAGTGGCGTTTGAAGCTGCCCGGTCAGTGGCAATGGCGCTTCCCGGTGCCCCGGTTCTGTATAATCCGCTATATCTGCATGGCAGTGTCGGCCTTGGCAAAACGCATCTGTTGCAGGCCATAGCCAATCAGGCCGCCAGCACGGGAACGCGGCAGGTGGTGTATCTGACCGCCGAGCGCTTCATGTCCAATTTTGTCCAGGCGTTGCGCAGCGAGCGCGCGCTGCAATTCAAGGAACAGTTGCGCGCGATTGATCTGCTGTTGATCGATGATATGCAATTTCTGACCGGCAAATCGATCCAGCAGGAATTCTGCCATATGCTGAATGCGCTGATTGATGGTGGAAAACAGGTTGTGGTGGCAGCGGACCGCCCGGCGTCAGAGCTTGATGCGCTGGAAGAACGGGTGCGCTCGCGGCTCCAGGGCGGCGCTGCGGTTCAGATCGCGGCACCGGATACGCAACTGCGCCGCGATATTCTGGCGCGTCGTTGCCAGACCATTACCGCCAATCATCCGACCATCGATATCAGTGACACTGTGCTGGACTATGTCGCAAATCTCATTACCACAAATGGCCGGGACCTGGATGGTGCCCTCAACCGTTTGATCTGCCATGCCCAGACAAGCCGTGAGCCGGTAACCATTTCGGTAGCGGAACAAGCCTTGTCTGACCTTATAGGCCGCCGGGAGCCGAGAAAAGTGCGCATTGAGGATATCCAGAAAATCGTCTCGCAGCACTACAATGTCTCGCGTACTGATTTGCTGTCTGCGCGGCGCACCCGCACCATCGTTCTGCCGCGTCAGATCGCCATGTATATTGCCAAAAGCATCACACCGCGGTCCCTGCCGGAGATCGGGCGGCGATTCGGCAATCGCGACCACACCACCGTGCTGCATGCGGTGCGCAAGATTGAAGGCCTGTTGAAAACCGACACCAGGCTGGGACAGGAAATTGAATTGCTGAGCCGTCTGGTCCAGGAATAGACCGGCTCTGCGAGCGCACAAAGTGCAAGATTAACCGGAAATCGGAATTCCCTTGCACTTTTGGGTCAGGCGCGCCAAATTTGCAGAAGTAAAAGGCCTCCGTTCCAAGCGGAGGTCTTTCGTGTCTTTAGTTTTTGAACATCGGTTATTTCCATGAAAGCCACCCTGGAACGCTCCCATCTGCTGAAATCGCTCGGTCACGTGCACCGGGTGGTGGAACGGCGCACGACCATTCCCATTCTGTCAAATGTTCTGATCAGAAGTGAGGAAGGCAGTGTCCAACTGAAAGCGACAGATCTTGATCTGGAAGTTGTCGAGCGTGTTCCGGCAATGGTCGAACAGCCCGGCGCCACCACGGTTCCAGCTCACATCCTTCATGACATCATCCGCAAATTGCCGGATGGGGCAGAGGTCAGTCTTGACACTGCCGGCAGTGGCGACACATTGGCGCTGAGCGCCGGGAAGTCCCGGTTCACCCTGCAGATGCTGCCCGACAGTGAATTCCCCGATATCACCGCCGGTGAGTTCAGCCACACGTTTTCACTGGATGCCGCCGATCTGAAAAAACTCATCGACCGCACCCAGTTTGCCATCTCCACTGAAGAAACCCGCTATTATCTCAATGGCATCTATCTGCATGCCGAGGATCAGGCTGGTGAATTGGTCCTGCGCGCCGTTGCCACCGACGGGCATCGCCTGGCTTTAGCCGATATAGCGGCACCCAAGGGCTGTGAAAACATGCCCGGCATCATTGTGCCGCGCAAGGCTGTCGGCGAGATTCAAAAGCTGCTCGACGGCACTGATGAACGGGTTCAGGTGGAACTGTCGGACAGCAAGATTCGCGTAAGTCTCGGGTCGGTTATTCTGACCAGCAAGCTGATCGATGGCACATTTCCCGATTACGAGCGTGTCATTCCACGCAACAATGACCGCGAGCTACGCCTCGACCGGGCGACGTTTGAAAAGGCGGTCGACCGCGTTTCAACCATTTCCAGCGAACGCGGACGTGCGGTCAAACTTTCGCTCAGCGAAGATCAACTGGTTCTGAGCGTGACCAATCCGGATTCCGGTACGGCGACAGAAGAACTGGCCGTGCAATACAGCTCTGACAGTCTGGATATCGGGTTTAACGCCAAATATCTGCTCGACATTGCCAATCAGCTGCAAAGTGAAGCAGCTTTGTTCAAGTTTTCCGATCCCGGCATGCCGACACTGGTGTGCGATGAAGCCGATCCGAGCACACTTTATGTGCTGATGCCGATGCGCGTCTGACAAGCGCTCTAAGGCAAATTCGATAGGACACAGGTGGCAATTGTGATGGGACACGCGCCCTTTATCAGCCGCCTGTCACTGACTGGCTTTCGCAACTACCCACAACTGACGCTGAAACCCGACAGCCGCCCGGTGGTTCTGACCGGCCCGAACGGGGCGGGAAAAACCAATCTGCTGGAAGCTGTCTCATTTCTGTCTCCCGGGCGGGGCTTGCGCCGTGCGCCACAGGATCAGATCGCCCATATTAAAGGTGATGGATTCTGGGCCGTCTCTGCCGATATCACGGAAGATGGGGAGGCGACGCGGATCGGCATTGGTCTTCAGCCAGGCCCGAACGGATCGGAGCGCAGCAAGAAATTGCGCATCAATCAGGCCAATGCGGCCAGTGCGGAAAGCCTGCTGGACTACCTGCGCATTCTCTGGCTGACCCCGGCCATGGACGGGCTGTTCACAGGACCGGCCGGTGACCGCCGGCGGTTTCTCGACCGGCTTGTGCTGGCAGGCGATCCGGGCCATGGACGGCGTGTCGGCTCCTATGAAAAGGCGTTGACAGGCCGCAACCGGCTGCTGGATGCGCCGCGCCCGGACACGTCATGGCTGGACGGGCTGGAAAGCCAGGTTGCGGAACTTGGCGTTGCCGTTGGCTTTGCCCGCCGCGAACTGGTGCAACGGCTGGATGCGCGGCTTTATGCTGAAAGTGGCCCTGACGAGACCTTTCCAAAAGCCGCGCTTGCTCTGGAAGGCCCCTTCGAGCAATTGCTTTCTGCCGGCGAGCGGCCAGCAATAGAGGTGGAACAGGACTTTCGCGACCTGCTGCGCAATGGCCGCCGCCGCGATGCTGCTGCCGGACGCACGCTCGACGGGCCGCACCGCAGCGATTTGCTGGTCCATCACCGCGATAAAGACATGCCGGCCGCGCTTGCCTCCACCGGCGAGCAAAAGGCCCTGCTGATCGGTCTGGTTCTGGCTCATGCCAAACTGGTCAGAGAACTTGACGGGCGCAGTCCGGTTCTGCTTCTGGATGAAATCGCGGCACATCTCGACCCTGTTCGCAGGGCGGCCCTGTTTGACGCTTTGCTGGAGCTTGGCGGCCAGGCCTGGATGACAGGAACCGACCCGGTGCTGTTTGAAGCGCTGGGGATGCGTGCCCAGCACATGCGCGTTGATGGCGGCGGCGTCACACAGATAGACTGACAAGCGCTGACAGAGCGGCAGTGAGATCAGGAAACGGGTGGCCCTGCCGGGCGCTCCCGGGTAGAGCGTTTGATGGCAATATTGACCAGTCCGTTACGCGAAAACCTGCCGCTAACCGCCCCGAAGAAAGACACACATGATCCGTCTCACCATGAACCCGTCCGACTGGGCGCTGCTGATCTTTCTGTCGATCCTGTGGGGTGGTTCTTTTTTCTTCATTGAAATCGTGCTGCAGGTGATGCCGCCCCTGACCCTTGTCGCCCTGCGGGTGTCTCTGGCCGCGCTGGCACTGTGGTCAATTATCGCCGTACTTCGGGTCAAGTTCGTGTTTCCGGCGCGGGTCTGGCTGGCATTTCTGTTGATGGGGCTGCTGAACAATGCCATCCCCTTCACTCTGCTGACTTTTGCCCAGGTCGAGATTGCCTCAGCCCTGGCGGCGATTCTGAACGCCACAACACCGCTGTTTGCCGTGGTCGTGGCTGCGCTGTTTCTGGCTGACGAGAAACCGGGCATCTTGAAATTCGCCGGTGTGCTGATCGGTTTCAGCGGCGTCGTGATCATGATTGGCGCTGATCTGGCGGGAATCCAGCCATCGGGCACCGGCCTGTTCGCTGTAGTGGCGCAATTGGCCTGCCTTGGCGCGGCGCTCTCCTATGCCTTTTCCGGAGCCTTTGGCCGCCGCTTTCAACGCTACGGCGTGCCGCCGCTGCTGACTGCGGCAGGTCAACTCACTGCCTCGTCGCTGATTCTTTGGCCGGTTGCCCTGTTGTTCGACGGATCGGACGCCATCAAAGGGGTATTTGATCCGGTTCCTCTGGTGACGCTTCTGGCGCTGGCGCTGGCCTCTACAGCGCTGGCCTATGTGATCTACTTCAAACTGCTGGGCAGTGTCGGCTCGACCAATCTGCTTCTGGTCACCTTTCTGGTGCCAGTCACTGCATCGCTGCTCGGAATTGCCATATTGGGGGAACATCTGGCCTTGACCGATCTGGCCGGTATGGCCCTGATTGGCGTCGGCCTGTCCGCCATTGACGGCAGATTATGGCGGCGCTGGTAACCAGCCGCGTTGTGCATGCCGTGAAAGCCCTGACCGTGTTGGCACGCCCCGCTGAACGCAAATGAATGCAACGGGTGGCCGCAACCTTTCTGGCCTGGGCTGCTGTGGGACTCGCCGTAAAGATCCGATTTCATCGGTTTTTGGCGGATTTTAGCGGTTTTGGCACCTGATCTGTACGGTTTCAGTGGTTGAATGCGACCAGAAACCCCATATAAGGGTCTGAGACTTTTTCACAGACCGGAAAGTGATTCGTTATGGCCGATTCTGAGCCGATTGCAGACCCAGAAATCGTGTTGGAAGAGGCCGAATACGGTGCCGATTCCATCAAGGTTCTGCGCGGTCTCGACGCCGTGCGAAAACGCCCCGGCATGTATATCGGCGACACGGATGATGGCACCGGTCTGCATCACATGGTCTATGAGGTTGTTGATAACGCAATCGATGAGGCGCTGGCCGGCCACGCGGATTTCGTCAAGGTCACACTGAATGCCGATGGCTCGGTGACGGTTCAGGATAATGGTCGCGGCATCCCGACCGATATTCACACTGAAGAGGGCATTTCCGCAGCCGAGGTCATCATGACCCAGCTCCATGCCGGTGGTAAATTCGACCAGAATTCCTACAAGGTTTCCGGCGGTCTGCACGGCGTTGGCGTGTCAGTGGTCAATGCGCTGTCTTCTGTGCTGAAACTGAAAATATGGCGAGCCGGAAAAGTCTTCGAAATGAGTTATTCTCATGGCGTTGCGGATGCGCCTTTGGTGGCTACTGGAGACGCAGGCACACAGACCGGAACTGAAGTGACCTTCCTGCCCAGCACCGATACCTTTACCGGGACCGATTTTGACTTTGCCACGCTTGAGCACCGTTTGCGCGAGCTCGCCTTTCTCAATTCAGGCGTCTACATCATTCTGACTGATAAACGCGGAACTGAAGACCACATTGAGGAAATGCAGTATGATGGCGGTCTGGAAGCCTTTGTCGCCTATCTTGACCGGGCCAAACATCCGCTGATCGACAGGCCAATTTCCCTGATTACCGAGAAAGACGGCATTACGGTTGAAGTCGCAATGTGGTGGAATGACAGCTACCACGAAAATGTGCTGTGCTTCACCAACAACATTCCCCAGCGCGACGGTGGAAGCCATCTGGCCGGATTCCGCGGAGCGCTGACCCGGCAGATGGTGGGCTATGCCGACCGCTCCGGCATCACCAAGAGGGAAAAGGTCAACGTCACCGGCGAGGACAGCCGTGAAGGCCTGACCTGCGTGCTGTCGGTCAAGGTTCCGGACCCGAAATTCTCATCGCAGACGAAAGACAAGCTGGTTTCCTCGGAAGTGCGTCCGGTTGTCGAAAGCGCGGTCAATGAATCGCTGCAGGCATGGCTCGAAGAGCATCCCAACGAAGCCAAAATTCTTGTCGGCAAGGTGGTTGAGGCCGCCGCTGCCCGCGAAGCCGCCCGCAAGGCCCGCGAGTTGACACGGCGCAAGGGCGCGCTCGACATCGCCTCGTTGCCCGGCAAGCTGGCTGATTGCCAGGAGCGCGATCCGGCCAAATCGGAAATTTTCCTGGTGGAGGGCGATTCCGCCGGCGGATCCGCCAAACAGGGCCGCAGCCGCGCCAATCAGGCGATTCTGCCCCTGCGCGGTAAAATCCTGAATGTTGAACGGGCCCGGTTTGACCGCATGCTCGGGTCGAATGAAATCGGCACATTGATCACAGCGCTAGGCACCGGGATCGGCAAGGAAGAATTCAATCCCGATAAACTGCGTTATCATAAAATCATCATCATGACCGATGCGGATGTCGATGGTGCCCATATCCGAACATTGCTGCTGACTTTCTTCTTCCGTCAGATGCCGGAGTTGATTGAGCGCGGCCATCTCTATATTGCCCAGCCGCCGCTCTACAAGGTCAAACGCGGCTCCTCGGAAAGCTATCTGAAGGATGAAGAAGCGCTGCAGGACTACCTCATTCTGTCCGGTATCGACGACACAACGCTGACCCTGCAAAGCGGTGAAGTACGGGCCGGGGACGATCTCAACGGATTGCTGAGCGATGTGCGCGCCTTTGCCAAAACCCTTGCCGGGCTGCACAGCCGCTACGATCGCCGACTGGTCGAACAGGCGTCCCTGGTCGGCCTGCTGGAGCCGAGTGTTGCCGAGGACGGCGATGCCGACCCGTTGATTGAGCAACTCGTCACCCGGCTGGATGTTCTGTCGGAAGAAACCGAACGCGGCTGGTCCAGTGAAAAGCGCGGCGATGGCACTCTTGTTTTGTCCCGCGAAGTGCGCGGTGTGCGCGAGGCGCTGATTCTGGATGGACCTCTGTTTGAAAGCGCCGATGCAAGGCGTCTGCACACACTGGCAGCGCGTTTTGCCGATGCCTTTAAAGGAGAAGGCGTGCTCAGGCGCAAAGAGCTGGAAACACCGATCCACGGTCCGACCGATCTTCTCGATGCCGTCCTTCTGGTCGGCCGTAAAGGCATTTCCATGCAGCGTTACAAAGGGTTAGGCGAAATGAACGCCGATCAGCTCTGGGAAACCACACTGGACCCAAATGCCAGAACGCTGCTTCAGGTGAGAATCGGTGAAGCCTATGATGCGGATGATATTTTCAGCAAGCTGATGGGCGATGATGTGGAACCGCGCCGCTTCTTCATCCAGGAAAATGCCCTGAATGTCTCAAATCTGGACATTTGATCCGGAAATGCCATAGTTTTGCCGCACTGCAGCATCAGGCACTTGTCTATCCCAAGACAAGCAAAAGAGACTCATGTTTAAATCAGTTTTCATGGCCATTGGCCTCCTGACACTGGCCACATTTGGCTTCAATTCAACTCCTGCGGATGCAGACACCAGCGTGCGTTGCGGCAAAGCCTCGTGGTATGCACTTTTCAGCCGCACAGCCAGCGGCGAGATGATGAATCCGAGCCTGCTGACAGCCGCTCACCGCTCGCTTCCTTTCGGCACGCGGGTGGAAGTGACGAATATTGCAAACGGCAAGTCTGTGGTCGTGCGCATCAATGATCGCGGCCCGTTCATCAAGGGCCGTGTCATAGACGTTTCCAAAGGTGCTGCCAAGAAAATCGGCATGATCCGCTCTGGCGTTGCCAGGGTCAAGGTAACGGCACTCAACGGCAAGCCCGTCAAAGGCGGGTCCACCTGCGGCTGAAGCTGAGATACCGCCTAACGATCCTGAAGCGCCTGAAGGAAAATCTTCAGGCGTTTTTTTTTCGACTTCGCCAGTTCGTGAGCGTAGTGGATGCCCAAAACGCCTCCGGTGATATGACGGCGGCCGAACAGATAGCGTATCAGATTGAGCGGATATTCAATCAGCAGGCGCGCCCGCAGGCCGCTGGCAGAGCGGCGATACGCCTTTTCACGCACCTGCTGGCGGGCATAGGATTCCATCTTCGGTGCGATGTCGGCCAGCTGTCTGAAACTGTAATGCCAGACCGGAGCATCGATCTGGCCGAGTTGCTGACCGTCATCCAGCACACGGTCATCGGTAAAACTGTCTGAATAGCGCATTTTGCGGCGGTCATAGAGCCGGTTGATGCGGTAGAAATCCGCCAGCGGCCGTGGTTTCAGCTGGCCCGGATAGATCGTCACCACTTTGAGATAATAACCCGGCCTTGGCGGCGGACCGTCTGCAAATAGCGTCCGGATTTCTGCAATCGCGGCATCGCTGAGCACTTCATCGGCGTCCAGATTGAGCAGCCAGTCATGGCGGCATTGCGGCTCGGCAAAGCGCTTTTGCGGGCCAAAACCGGGCCAGTCATTGTGCAGCACGCGGGCGCCCAGGCGCTCTGCCACCGCCACCGTGTCATCTGTTGAACCACTGTCGACAACAACGATATCATCCGCCAACTGCCGAACCGCCTCAAGGGTTGCGGGCAGGCGATCCGCCTCATTGCAGGTGATGATGAATGCGGAGAGCGCAACCCTGTCAGCCACTGGCTAAATCCCGGTTCATCAGAATTGCGCCAGCGCGGCTAGTGCGACAACAGCGAGCATCGAAATCGCCATGGCGATATTGATCAGCAAATGACTGCGTTCACTGAGATTGAGCCGGTGCAGATAGACCCCGGCGCTCAGCCAGAGCAGATGGATCGGAAGCCAGATCGCATTCATGACAAGAAATTTCAACAGGGTTTCCAGCAGCAGATTGTCCGGCAGGAACGGAAACCCGGTAAACAGCGCGGTGTTCACTGCATAGGCTTTGGGATTGATCGCCTGCAGCGCCAGACCACCGAGAAAACCGGGCGGCTTTTCTGAACGGATGAAAGCGATCCGTGTGCCGGACAGTGCGATTTTCAGCGCCAGATACAGCAGATAGGCGGCCGATGCGTAAAGCAACACACTGCGGATGAGGGGAACGGACAACACAATGGCCGCCATTCCGCTGACCACTGCCACAGACACCAGATTAGTGCCGACAAACAGGCCCGCAACATAGCGCAGGCCCGGCTTGTAGCCAAAGCCGGAGCCGACGCCGGCGGTGGACAGGACGCCCGGTCCGGGCGTGATGATGAGGAAAAATACGGCAGCGATGAATGTAAGCATAAAGCCGTCTTAAGCTGCCTCGGCGGGTCGATCAATCCGAAGATTTCATTTCAGTATGGCTCGACAATCATAAATCCTGCACTAATATAGTCTATGGGGCGTGCACTGATGATGTTGAGCAGGAGTGCTGCAGATGTTTTTAAACCGCCCGTTGATCAACACAATCATCGTTCCGGGACTTCTTCTGGCTGCTACCGTGTTTTCCGGCAGTGCGGCAGAGGCGCGGCCGAATACAACCGACTACAGCTGTTTGGGCGTGCGCGGCTTTATTGACCAGCGCGGCACCGTTGTGATGAACACCAAGAACCGGTTCGTCTACCGCAAATTCTACGCACCAGACTATCAGTGCCCGTTTTCAACCATCCACACGCCCTACAGCGCACCGACAAAAAGCGGCATGTGCACCCTGTTCATCTGCCGCGAACCGCGCGATCCGATGTTTGATCGTTTCAACTAAGGCGCAGATGCAGAGCCGGTCGTCGGGAACGAAACCAGGTCGTTTCATGGGTAGCTGAACTGATCTGAAACGGATGCAGCGCATCTGGCACTGACGATTTGACGCAAGCAATCCGGCGTGACGTGGCCGGACAGCCATGATTTTGATTTCTCAGCACAGTCTTGTATAGAGCCGTGCACCTGTTCCGTGCGGAACGGCCAGGATAGGAATTGACATGCCATCGACGTCGCAAGCCGCGCCACCCGCAGCAACCCGCAGTCCGGAGCGCAGCCGCAGATCTATCCTCAAGGCTGCCACCGGGGAATTTGTCAGCCATGGCTTTTCCGGGGCCAGTGTCAATGAGATTGCATCGCGCGCAGCAATCAACAAGCGCATGCTTTACCATTATTTCGGCAACAAGGAAGAGCTGTTCCTGGCCGTTCTGGAAGCGGCCTATGAGCGCATCCGCACCGGCGAGCGCACCCTCAAACTGGACCATCTGCAACCGATGCAGGCAATCGAGGCGCTGGTGCGGTTCAGCTATGATCATTTTGTCAAACATCCGGATTTTCTGGCGCTGCTCAACATTGAAAATCTGTACCAGGCCGGGCATCTGAAAAAATCCGCCAAGGTGCAGCAGATGCATTCGCCGCTGGTCGGACAGATCCGGAACGTGCTGCAACGCGGCCAGAGCGAGGGCGTTCTGCGCGCCGGTGTCGATCCGGTCGAGTTGTATATCACCATCGCTTCGCTGAGCTTTTTCCATCTGTCCAACCGCTACACGCTGTCGGTTATTTTCAACCGCGAACTGGCGACCCCGGAGGCGCTGTCCCTGCGCCGCGATCATGTGGTCGCCGTGGTCACCGGCTTCCTGCGCGCCTGACGCGCCTCGGTTATTCTCCCGCCTGTTTTTCCCATCTTGACACCCGACATTCTTGAATCGTATCGTAACCACATGGTTACTTATCGCCGGAACTGACCGGGGCAGGAGTGGAAATATGACAGACAGCAATGCCAGCGAGCTGCGAAAACTGGGCATCATCATGCATGGGGTTACGGGACGGATGGGCCTCAACCAGCATCTCATCCGCTCCATTCTGGCGATCCGCGCCGATGGCGGCGTAGTGCTGTCGGATGGCAGCCGCATCATGCCGGACCCGATTCTTGTGGGCCGCAATGCCGACAAGATTGCCCGGCTTGCCGCCGAACATGGAATAGAACGGCACACCGATGATCTGGATGCGGCGCTGGCCAATCCGCAAGACACGATCTTCTTCGATGCCGGCACCACGCAGATGCGGCTCGGCCTGCTGGAAAAGGCGATTGCTGCAGGCAAGCATGTCTATTGTGAAAAGCCGATTGCCGACGACATGCAGGCAGCTTTGCGCGTTGCACGGCTGGCGGAGGCATCCGGCATCAAGCATGGCGTGGTGCAGGACAAGCTGTTCCTGCCCGGTCTGCGCAAGCTGCAGCGGCTGATCGACAGCGGTTTCTTCGGCCGCATTCTCTCAGTGCGCGGCGAATTCGGCTACTGGGTTTTTGAGGGCGACAATCTGCCGGCACAGCGCCCGTCATGGAACTACCGCCAGGCCCAGGGCGGCGGCATCATTCTGGATATGCTGTGCCACTGGCGCTATGTGCTCGACAATCTGTTTGGCGAAGTGCGCGCTGTGTCCTGCATGGGCGCAACGCATATCCCGGAACGCTGGGATGAAAACGGCAAGCCTTACAAGGCTGACGCCGACGATGCTGCTTATGCCACTTTCGAGCTGGAAGGCGGAGTCATCGCACATATCAATTCCTCCTGGACGGTGCGCGTGCGCCGCGACGATCTGGTGACATTCCAGGTCGATGGCACGGAAGGCTCCGCTGTGGCCGGGCTGACCGACTGCTGGACGCAGCACCGCGCCAACACGCCGAAACCGGTGTGGAGCCCGGACGTGCCGCAGACCATCGATTTTTACGAAACCTGGTCGAAGGTTCCAGACAATGAGACCTATGCCAATGGTTTCCGGGTTCAGTGGGAGCAGTTTATTCGCCATGTGGTCGAGGATGCGCCTTGGCGATACGGCCTGATGGAAGGTGTCAAGGGTGTCCAGCTGGCCGAACTGGGCCTGGCAAGCTGGCGCGAGCGCCGCTGGCTTGATGTGCCGGAGATTGGCGCATGACAACAACACTCACCCTTCCGGACCGCACCGGCAAACCCGAAAGCTACAAGATGGGCGCGCCGCTTGCGCTGCCGGTGTCCGGCACAAAGAATTTCAACCGGATCGCTTATGCGGCAGCCCATGTGGTCTCTGACCCGCTGGCCGACAATGATCCGTTCCTCACGCCTGCGATCGACTGGGACCGGACGATTTCCTTCCGCGAGCATCTCTGGGATCTTGGTCTTGGCGTCGCCGAAGCGATGGATACGGCACAGCGCGGCATGGGCCTTGGCTGGGCTGAGGCGAGGGAGCTGATTTCACGCGCACTGGCCGCTGCCCGCAGCCGAGACAATGCTCTGATCGCGTGTGGCGCAGGCACGGATCATCTGCAGCCCGGACCTGATGTCACGCTGGACCACATTCTGCGCGCCTATGAAGAGCAGGTCGGTTTTGTCGAAGGCGAGGGCGGGCGTGTCATCCTGATGGCGTCGCGGGCGCTGGCCCAGGCCGCAACAGGACCGGATGATTATGTCGCCATTTATGACCGGGTGCTGTCACAGGTGCGCGAACCGGTGATCATTCACTGGCTCGGCGAAATGTTCGACCCGGCACTGGAGGGCTATTGGGGTGCCGCCGATCATGACGAAGCGATGAATACCTGTCTCGACGTGCTCGCCGCCCATGCGGCAAAGATTGACGGCATCAAGATTTCGCTGCTGTCGAAAGACAAGGAAATCGCCATGCGTCGCCGTCTTCCGCAGGGCATTCGCATGTATACCGGTGACGATTTCAATTATCCGGATCTGATTGCCGGGGATGAGCAGGGCCATTCCGACGCGCTGCTCGGCATTTTCGACGCCATCGCACCGGCGGCTTCCGCCGCGCTTGCCGCCCTTGGCAATGATGATACGCAGCGCTTTCACGACATTCTGGCACCGACTGTGGCCCTGTCCCGGCACATTTTTGCGGCGCCGACGCGGTTCTACAAGACCGGTGTTGTGTTCATCGCCTATCTGAATGGCCTGCAGGACCATTTCACCATGGTTGGCGGTCAGGAAGGCGCCCGCTCCACTCTGCATCTGGCAGAGCTGTTCCGGCTCGCTGACAAGGCCGGCATTCTGCTGGATCCGGAGCGCGCAGCGCAGCGTATGCAGCGTGTTCTTGCGGTCAGGGGGCTGGCATGAGCGATCCGCTGGGCGGACGCGGCGGGCTGTCGATCAATCTCGCCACTATCCGTGAACAATGCGACATGAGCCAGGCGATTGACGCCTGTCTGCGCCACTCCATCACCGCGATCTCGCCGTGGCGCGATCAGATTGCGGCGATTGGCCTCGACACTGCGGCGCGCCTGGTGCGCGATAATGATCTTACTGTCACCGGCGTCTGCCGTGGCGGCATGTTCACCGCTTCTGACGCGGCTGGTCGCCGCGCCGCGATTGACGATAATTTGCGCGCCATCGATGAGGCCGCCAGTCTCAACGCGGATTGCCTGGTGCTGGTGGTCGGCGGCTTGCCGGAAGGCTCCCGCGACATTGCCGGTGCGCGGCAGATGGTGACAGACGGTATCGGCGCTGTGCTGGATCATGCCCGCGCTGCTGCTGTTCCACTTGCAATCGAGCCCTTGCATCCGATGTATGCCGCCGATCGCTGCTGCGTCAACACGCTCGCTCAGGCGCTTGACATGTGCGAGACACTCGCGCCCGGCAATGGCGGCGATTTGGGCCTCGCCATTGACGCCTATCATGTCTGGTGGGACCCGGAACTTGCAGCTCAGATCGCGCGTGCCGGCCGGGAGGGCCGCATCCTTGCGCATCATATCTGCGACTGGCTGGTGCCGACACACGATCTGTTGCTGGATCGCGGCATGATGGGCGATGGAATCATCGATCTGTCAGCCTTTCGCGACATGATTGAAAAGGCTGGGTTCCACGGTCATCAGGAAGTTGAGATTTTCTCTGCTGAAAACTGGTGGAAGCGTGATGCTGACCTTGTGCTGGAAACATGTATTGCCCGCTACCGCGCAATTTAGGAGGAGATCATGCCCCCAGGAAAAACAAGAAGCTCCACAGGTATTTCAACAGCCCGCGGCCCGTTTCCTGACGAGGCTGCGCTTGAAAAAGCTCTGGCCAGCCCGGACGATGCGCTGCGTGCCGACATGGCGAAAGTGCCCGGCGATCTGATTTTGCTCGGTGCCGGCGGTAAAATGGGGCCGAGCCTGGCCCGTCTGGCCCGCAACGCCATGGCGGACAAGAACAAGGTCATCACCGTTGCGCGGTTTTCCGAAAGCGGGCTGCGCGACGAGTTGGAGGGCGACGGCATTGAAACCGTGAAAGCCGATCTGCTCGACCGTGATGCGGTGGCCGGCCTGCCGGATGCGGCAAATGTGATGTTCATGGCGGGCCGCAAATTCGGCTCATCGGGCGCGGAACATCTGACATGGGCGATGAATGCGCTGTGTCCTGCGTTGGTGGCGGAACGCTATGCGGCAGCACGCATTGTCGCGTTTTCGACCGGATGCGTCTATCCGTTCTGGCCGGTTGATGCAGCCTCCGGCCCGACGGAGGATGTCGCGCCCAATCCGCCGCCGGGCGATTATGCCTGGTCCTGCGTCGCGCGGGAGCGGATGTTTGAACATATGAGTGTGGTGCATCAGACCCCGGGGCGGCTGTTCCGGCTGAATTATGCCATCGATGTGCGCTACGGCGTGCTCCATGATCTCGCCCGCAAAGTGCTGGCCGGAGAGCCGGTCGATGTCTCGATGGGCCATGTCACGGTGATCTGGCAGCGCGATGCCAATGCCCGCGCCTTGCGCAGTCTTGCACTGGCCACCACACCGACCAGCCCGATCAATGTCACCGGCGCCGAGGTGGTATCGGTGCGCGCCATCGCCGAGGCCTTTGCAAAGCGTTTTGGCAAGACGGCGCAGATCACCGGCAAGGAAGCGCCGACCGCATGGTTGAATGATGCCAGCGCATCGATAAAGGCGTTCGGTCCGCTGACCATATCCCTGGAGGACATGATCGACTGGCAGG
>TARA_R110002049_G_scaffold252695_1_pt1 | contig 26345 bp, 28 predicted proteins | sample TARA_R110002049 | Tara Oceans TARA_R110002049 (sample SAMEA4396941) | marine metagenome | biome: Polar Biome; feature: [SRF] surface water layer (ENVO:00010504); material: water (ENVO:00002006), including particulate matter (ENVO:01000060) such as... | depth 5 m
TTGAGATCATCGAGGTCGACATACGCGGCGGCGACAACCGCAGCGATGAATTCCTTTCGATGAATCCCAATGGCAAGGTGCCTGTACTCGTGGACGACGATTTCGTGATCTGGGAATCGCGTGCCATCAATTCCTACCTTGCCAGCAAGAAACCCGAGCGTGGTCTTCACCCGGATGACCCGAAATCCCGTGCAACGGTGGACCAGTGGCTATACTGGCAGGCGATTCACCTTGGCCCGGCGATGCAAAAGCTGTCGTTCGAGCGGTTTCTGAAAGCGAAGTTCGGCATGGGTGATCCGGATCAAGGCGTCGTCGAGGCGGAGCAGAAAAACGTGGATCAGTTTCTGGCGGTGCTGGAAATCGGCCTTGCCGACAAGGACTGGATCGCGGGCGATCTGAGCGTCGCGGATTTCGCACTGGCCTCGACATTCATGTACCGTGCGCAGTCTGACATCTCGCTCGACGATCTGCCGAATGTCGCGGCCTGGATCGAACGGCTGGAGGCACGTCAGTCGTGGAAGGATGCGTTTGCACCCGTTCGGAAACTGCTTGGCCTATAGGTATTGCGGAAGTGCTTTCGGGGGGCGAGCCAGTCGCCCCGCCTCAATGAAGGACATATCGTGCGAATCGGGCCATACACACTCGCGCGCGCAGCGGCAGGCCGGGATTGCCATTCGAATGATGATCGGGATGCTTGACCGCGAAACTTTGAAGGAGGCGGTGGAGATTCCCCTGATCGAGGCCGCTCCGGATCAGCGCAAGGTTCTGGAATCCCACCGAATGAAACAGAGAGGCAGGAAATGTTTGAACTGACACCCCGCATCGGTCCAAGACCAGAAACCACCGACTGCGCGCCGCATGAGCAGGTAAGCCAGAACCCCGACGCAAGTACCTATCAAAAGCTCAAGGAACGGGCCTTTGACTTTCCGTTCGTGGAGCGCCGCCCCAGCATCATCTCTGTTCCAGGTGCAGAGGCTCTCTGGCTGGCACACGACCATGCCCATGGGTGTCAGGAATCATTTATGGTGGGAAACGAGTTCGCGCATGTGCATCCGCAATATGATGGTTCGATGCATCTGATGCTCCCGCTCGAATGCACCCGCGAGCTCTTCGCCAAAGGCTGGGGCGAGCCACACCCGATGGTGGCTACTGGCATGATCCCGGCGACCGCCGTCATGGTGTTTGCGCCGCGTAATTTGCAAGAGATCGAAACAGCTTTGCAAATTCTAGCCATATCTTATGATTTTGCGTCTGGAAAACTCCCGAATCCCGCATCAGTCCGGTTGTGAAAAAGCGCCAGCCCAAACAACTCTTAGGACGGCTTCAACCAGATCTTGACCAAGGCCGTTCAAGGTGATCATCACAAAGCGCTGTCAGCTTTCTTTGAAAGGCACCAGCCAACATATTCGGGGAAATAGAGCGTGCTGCAATGAGTGATACCAAAGATGCGGAACGGTTTGCGATGATCGCAAGCGTCTGGAATTCGACGGCCAGGGGCCTGATTGCCGAGATGGACTTAAAGATCGAACGCGCCGACAGAAAAGGGGTTGAAATACGGATGCCGTTCAACCCAGATTTCTGTCTGGATGAAGAAAAAACAGTCTTGCATGGTGGCATCCTGACGGCACTGCTGGACAGCTCTTTCGGGTTGGCCAATTTTCTGGTGATCGATAACATCGAGACGATGGCAACCTTGGATCTGCGGGTTGATTATCTGCGTCCGGCAGGTTCGCGTGCCGACGTGATCGTTTTTGCGGAATGTTATCGGAAAACCCGCCACATCGCATTCGGAAGCGGAAAAGTTTGGTTTGACACCGGCGATTGCGCAGAGGTCGCCCGCGGCACGGCAACCTTTGCCCTAACGGGGGTCGACTCCGGCTGAGTGCAGAATAGGGCGTTAAGCTTGGATTGGGGTTGTGGAATTGCACTCAGGCTTCGTTTTCGGCGAGATACCGATAGATGGTCGCTTTAGAGAGGCCGTAGTGAGCCATGAGGTCTTTTATTAAGGTGCCGTCAGCGCGTTTTTCGCGCAGCTCTCCGATTTGATTTACTGTCAGCGCGGGCCGTTTTCCGAACTGTACGCCGCGATCTCTGGCCTTCTTGATCCCATCCATCTGACGCTCGGAGCGGATTTCGGTCTCGAATTGGCCGATAGCGCCCAGCATGTTGAACAAGAGCCGCCCTGTTGCATCTGATGTGTCGATGTTCTGATCGAGGACAACCAAGTCGACAGATTTCTCGCGCAGGGTCTCGGCAATCTGGCACAGGTGCAGAGGGGACCGGGCCAACCGGTCGATACGGGTTACAATCAACTGATCGCCTTCTCGGACATATTCGAGGCACTGCTTGAGCATGGGGCGGCGATCAGTAGTTCCGCTACGCTTTTCTTCGAACAGCTTGTCGCAGTTACTTAGTTTGTCACGCTGCACGTCCAGCGATTGTCCGACTGAACTGACGCGTGCGTATCCAACTTTGGCCATGGGGTCTCAATTAAACTAAGGGTTTTTGTGACGATCATATTGAGACATTGAAAAAGACATGGCAAGCATACCGTCTCAATATCTATACTTTCAAAGACCCCACCCCATAAAGAAAGAACAATCCGATGGCACACCGAGCGGTCCTGACCGCGCGACAACACGCGGCGCTTTTTGATCTTCCCACCGATGAAGCTTCGTTATTGAAGCATTACACCCTGGATGATGAAGATATCGAGCACATCCGCACTCGGCGGCGGTCTGACAACCAGATCGGCTTTGCGCTTCAGCTTTGTGCCTTTCGGTATCCAGGTCGTTTATTGAAGGCCGGTGAGGTGATCCCGGAACCCGTTTCCCGCTTTGTCGCCGCGCAGCTCGGATTAAAACCAGATGATCTCCTGCCATATGCCGCACGGGAACATGCAGCGTCGCGCCAATATTGGCCTCAACAAAGGTGAGGCACACCATGCTCTGAAAAGTGCCCTACGGATCGGACGCCAAGGCGAAATCCGCGACCGTACCACGGAAGGCCAGCACTTCCGCATTGCAGGTCTGAACCTGCTCACCGCCATCATCATCTTCTGGAATACAAAGCAGCTTGGTGTCGCTGTCACGCAGCGGAAAAAGGCCGGGTTGGACACGCCAGCATACCTCCTCGCTCACATCTCGCCTCTCGGCTAGGCCCATATCATTCTCACCGGCGAATATAGGTGGCGGACAATGAGCGCTTAAAACCTTACCGCCCTATTCTGCACCGAGCCGGAGTCGACCCCTAGGTGACCAGCACCATCAGCACTTCATCCCGCCCATACATGAACCTCAGAATGCCGCGTTCAACGACCAACCCCGCAACAACGCCTGCGATAAGTGCGGCAAGGGGTATGAGCAAGAAGGTGAAAGCAACTGTACTACCAGTCGCGGTGTAGAGCCCGATGGCCCATGCCGATGAATAGGCCCCAAGGGCATAGAACCCGCCATGGGCCATGTTGAGGATGCGCATCACGCCGTAAATCAGCGTTAGCCCCACCGATGACAAGAAAAGCCATGCAGCAAACCCAAGGCCATCCACTGCTATCGCGACTGCGGTAAGCATACGTTACTCCAATTATTGCCAGCGACTCTGTTCGGCATGCCCGCACGGCCCCGAAAGAAAGCCTGAACCTTCCGGATCGTATGTCCGGGATGGTTCGGTAAGTTGGTTTTCGGGGCGACCAGACAAAGTGCAGCCGCCCCGACGTGGAAATCAGTGTGTTATTCGCACTTTGCGCCTTCGAAGCCGCCATTGATCCAGTCCATGGAGATCGCGCCAGCCGGCGGGTTCACGCATTCAGCAGGGAAGTGGATGATGTCCACCAGCGTTGCTGAGCCTGTATCCTTGTCATATTGATACGTGCCGTATGCAGTGCCCTGGATCGCCTGGTGTCCATTTGCCAGGGCCATGGAAACGGTGCCGCTTGGCCCTTCCCATTCAAGGCCTGTGAGGGAACCAATGATCGCATCCTGATCTGAACTTCCGGCCTTGTCCGCCGCAGCTTTCACGCCGAGAAGGGATTGAGCCATCTTGTAGGACGGATAGGTCGGCAAGGTGCCAAAGCGATCAAAGTATGCTTTGCGGAACCAGGTGTTCAACTCGGAGTCCGGTGCAAGGTCACCGTGTGGGCCACGTGCGCCAATGATTGTGCCGTCAGGCATTTGGGCGCCCAACCGGTGCATCGCCGTCTCGCCAGTGCTCAGAATGACCTTGGAGCGCTCAAAGATGCCGCGTGCGGACCCTTGGATGAGATCTCCACCCCAAAAGCTGGAGTGCACCACGTCAGGCGTTGACGTCAGCAAAGCTGAAATCTCAGAGCCGTACTGACCCGCATGGATTTTCGGGAATTGCTCTGTCGCGATTTCTGTTCCGCTTTTCAACTGCGCCATCGTTGCGGAAAAGTCACGCCAGTTGTCCTGTCCGAAAGCGTAGTTCTGGTTGATACCGGCGATAGTATCGGACGGTGCCCCGGTTGCGACAAGATATCGGGCTGCGGCAACGCTATCCATTGTCGCATGTCCACCAGTACGGAAGGTGTACTTCGGGTCGGTCACGATCTCTTCGAAAATCGGTGATGTCCCCAGACGTGGTGTAGCTTGCGGTGGTCATCGGGTTTCCCGGTAGGGTCGGGTTGCGACAACCAACCTGAACCAAGGACTATACCCGATGACCAAACCCATGATGGACCTTCGCACGCTGGTGGAGAAGAGCGCAGATGCGGACCTGTTGCGCGAGATGATCGGCTTCGCGGCCGAGCGGCTGATGGAACTGGAGGTCGGTGCCAAGACCGGTGCCGACTACGGCGAGAAGAGCAGCGATCGGCTGGCGCAACGGAATGGCTACCGCGACCGTGACTGGCAGACACGGGCGGGCAGTGTGGAATTGCGCATTCCCCGACTGCGCACCGGTTCGTATTTCCCGTCCTTTCTTGAGCCACGGCGCTCGGTGGAGAAGGCGCTGACGGCAGTCATCCAGGAAGCCTACGTTCATGGCGTATCCACCCGCGCCATGGATGACCTCGTGCAAGCCATGGGCGGGACCGGCATCTCGAAGAGCCAGGTCAGCCGCTTGTGCGAGGATATCGACGAGCGCGTCGATGCCTTCCTGACCCGGCCCATCGAGGGCGAATGGCCCTATCTGTGGATCGATGCCACCTACCTGAAGGTGCGCCAGGGCGGGCGCATCGTCAGTGTCGCGGTTACGATCGCCGTAGGCGTCAACATGTATGGCCGACGCGAGGTTCTGGGCATGGCGATCGGTGCCTCGGAAGCTGAACCCTTCTGGACCGACTTCCTCCGCGACCTTGTCCGGCGCGGCCTGTCAGGCGTGAAGCTGGTCATCTCTGACGCTCATGAGGGCATCAAGGCGGCCACGGCCCGCGTGCTGTCGACCACCTGGCAGCGCTGCCGCGTGCATTTCCAGCGCAATGCTTTGGCCCATGCCGGCAAGAGCAGCCGTCGGGTGGTCTCAGCCTTCATCGCCACCGCCTTTGCCCAGCCCGACCACGCGGCGGCAAAGGCCCAGTGGCGCCAGGTCGCGGACCAGATGCGCCCAAAGCTGCCCAAGCTCGCAACGCTCATGGACGGTGCCGAAGAAGACGTCCTCGCCTACATGACCTTTCCCCAGCAGCACCGGACGAAGCTGCACAGCACGAATCCAATCGAGCGCCTGAACGGCGAGATCAAGAGGCGCACCGACGTGGTGGGTATCTTTCCGAACGAGGCATCCATCCGCCGCCTCGTTGGCGCAATCCTGATGGAGCAGACCGAGGAATGGACGGTCCAGCGCGGCCGATACATGACGCTGGAAACGCTGGCCCCGGTCTGCGATGATGTCGTGGTCAGCCTGCCTGCGGCGCAGCGCGACTGACAAGCTCGGCCCGCCGGTGAGCGCGAGGCCCGTCGTGAGCTACACCATCAGCTGGGACGTCATCCGAAAATCTGTGGTGTGCCGCAATCAAACAGGATTGTCAGCCGCTCAGCCTTTTCAGCTTCCGGCGCGATTGCTTTGCAGCTGCCAGAAGAGACATAGCCGATGACCATTTCGACGCCGTCTTTTTCGACAAGCTTGAGATAATCAGCATTTTTTTGTTTTGAGTTTTCATCCACGAAGATCGGATCAATCATGGACCCGCCGATTCCGGGTGTATTGTATGGCCCGGGCACGGCCCCGGCATTGATGGCTTCGATCATCAGTTCAGCAGCATTGCGCGCAGGAACACCAAACGGTCCTGCCGCACTACCAGACAAGAAAGTCACAAAACCGACTTTGACGGAATTATCCTGAGCGTCTGCTTCGGACGGCGCTGCAAAAGTGGTCAACAGACCAATCGCGCCAGCGGCAAAAAGTGATGTTGTGTTGTTGAGTACCGCACCAAACGGCGACATCTTACGAACGGAATTTTCCATTCTTCTCCTCCAGGTTTTGTCCTTGTGAAGGATCAGTATCCGCACAGTCGACCATGAATGATCCAGGCACTCCAAGTGCCATTTTTCTGAACGAAATCCTCCCCACACGACCGTCTGATCGCGTCCGCCCTAACTCAGCAGGCAAGGCAGAATCGTTCAACTTGCTGGAAAAAGGTTCCTGAGCGCATACCGCTCAAACGGGGCTTTCTTTGATCAGGCGCGTTAGGTGTTTGAAGTTGAACATCTGATCAATCCGGCGTTCGGGCTGCCAGGTCCCCACCAGATGCAGTTAATTTGAGACTGATGACACTCAAAACTTCAAATAAGTGCCGAACCTGTAAAAACCGCCGCACTTTTGCATCTGTGTGCTACGTGACAGGAAGCACCGCGTCGCAACCATAAGAGCCGCAGTCCTGGACGGGCAGAAACGGTTGCCCTGCAAGGCACGTCGTTGCGTCAGATTGTTCTGACCAGCCCGCCATCAACAAGGATCGACTGGCCATTGATATAGCCTGCGCTGTCAGACAGCAGGAAGGCAATAGTTTCGCCCAGTTCCTGCACCTTTCCGTATCGCCCTGAGGGCACCTTCCGGGCGTTCGCCTCTTGCATCGGATAATTGTCCATAAACCCGGGCAGTACCGCATTTATGCGAAACCCTTCGGTGCCATGGCGGTCTACACACAGCTTCATGAACGATGACAGCGCCGCGCGAAACGCCGAGGACAACGGATAGGTCAGATCCGGCTGCTGCGCGGCAAACGAGGACATGGAAACAATCGCGCCACCGCCCTGTGCGCGGAAAACCGGGGCCAACATCCGTGCCAGACGCACGGTCGGCAGCAAGACAATGTCCAGCGCGCCGTGCCAGTCTTCGTCCGATATCTCCAGCAGCTCACCCTTGGCCGCGTGACCGGTGTTGATCAGAGCCCCGTCAATACGGCCGTGCAGGTCCATTGCTGTTTGCACAAGCTGCGCCAGTGCCGCCGGATCTGTAATGTCGCCCCGGATCGCCGTTGCGCCCAATTCGTCCGCGACCTCTGCTATCTTTTCGGATCGCGACATCATCACCAACGACCAGCCATCTGCGGCCAGCGCCCGTGCACCTGCCAACCCCAGGCCTTGACTGGCGGCGGTTATGATCGCGACTTTCTTTTCCTGCTCAGACATTCGATTCCCTTTCAAACAGAAAGACCACAGCGCCGGTCATTTCTGTGCGGCCAGATCAAGCGCGACATCGACAATCATGTCCTCCTGACCACCGACCATCTTACGGTTGCCAAGTTCGATCAGAATGTCGCGAGTATCCAGACCATAAGCCTTTGCGGCGGTTTCGGCGTGCCGCAGAAAGCTGGAGTATACTCCGGCATACCCCAGTGACAAGGTTTCGCGGTCAACCTGAACGGCACGATCCTGCAACGGACGCACCAGCGTGTCAGCAGCATCCATGATTGCAAACAGATCACAGCCGTGATCCCAACCCATCTTGTCGGCCACCGCCAGAAATGCCTCAAGCGGGGTGTTCCCGGCCCCTGCCCCCATACCGGCAAGTGAGGCATCAACCCGGTAGACCCCGGCCTCAACCGCGACAACCGAATTGGCAACAGCGACCGAAAGGTTCTGGTGTGCGTGAATGCCGATCTGGGTTTCGTCCTTCAGGACGTCGCGATAGGCGGCGATACGGTCACGCGCCCCGTCCATCACCAGCCCGCCTGCGGAATCGGTGACATAGACGCAATGCGCTCCGTAGCTTTCCATCAGCCTGGCCTGTTGCGCCAGTTCGGCGGGTTCAGACATATGGGCCATCATCAGGAACCCGGACACATCCATGCCGATGTTGCGGGCATGGGCGATGTGTTGCGAGGCGACATCGGCCTCGGTGCAATGGGTGGCGACGCGGACGGATTTCACCCCGGCCTCAAACGCCTGTTGCAGATCGTGAATGGTGCCGATGCCGGGCACCAGCAGGGTGGTCAACCTGGCGTGGCTCAGCTTGTCGGCAATCGCCGCGATCCATTCCAGATCGGTATGACGCCCGAACCCATAGTTGAAACTGGACCCGGCCAAACCGTCACCATGCGCCAGTTCAATCGCGTCCACCCCGGCACGGTCCAGCGCCAGGGCAATCTCTTCGACCTGTTTCAACGTATAACGGTGGCGGATCGCGTGCATGCCATCGCGCAGGGTGACGTCCTGAACATAGAGTTTTGAGGTCGTCATATCATGCGGTCCTCCTGTTTCGCGCGGCAAGCACATGTTCGGCTGTCCGCATCGCCGCTGAGGTCATGATGTCCAGATTTCCGGCGTACTTCGGCAGGTAGTGGCCTGCGCCTTCGACCTCAAGAAACACGCTGACCTTGAGGCCAGTGGCGTGATCGTCAACGCCGGGGATGCGCATTGCGGCATTGTTGCCGATGGTTTCAAACTGCACCTCTTGTTTCAGCCGATAACCGGGCACATAGGTCTGCACCTCTTTCACCATGTCTTTGATGGACTTGCGCACCGCATCGCGGTCAGTGGTCCTGGCCAGACAAAACACTGTGTCACGCATGATCATCGGCGGTTCGGCTGGGTTCAGGATGATGATCGCCTTGCCCTTTTTAGCGCCCCCCACGGCGCTAATCGCCTGTGATGTGGTTTCGGTGAATTCGTCGATGTTGGCGCGTGTGCCCGGACCGGCAGAGCGGGACGAAACAGAGGCGATGATCTCTGCATAGGTCACTTCGGCTACTCGCGACACAGCGGCAACAATGGGGATTGTCGCCTGTCCGCCGCATGTGACCATGTTGATGTTGGTATGCGCCAGATGTTCGTCCATGTTTGCAGCAGGGATCACATAAGGCCCGATGGCCGCCGGGGTCAGGTCGATCATTTGTTTGCCAGCCGCCTGCACAATCGCGTCATTCTTCACATGAGCCCCCGCCGATGTCGCGTCGAACACCACGCCAATCTCTGGCCAGACGGCCATGCGGGTGAGACCGTCGATTCCTTCATGCGTGGTTGCAATGCCGAACCCTGCGGCGCGTTTCAATCCGTCGCTGTCAGGGTCGATGCCTACCATCGCGCCCATTTCCAGAACATCGGAATTGCGGAGTATCTTGATCATCAGATCGGTGCCGATATTGCCCGACCCGATGATCGCTGCCTTGATCTTGGTCATATTGCAGTTCCACCATCTTCAAAAGCCACCTGCACTGGCGTGAACCCGGCGATTTCAGCGACGTAGACCTCACCCGGAGCAACCGGAACCATGGGCCCCAGCGCGCCGGACATCACGATCTCTCCTTCGGCCAGCGGCCGACCCAGTGTGGCCATGTTGCGCGCCAGCCAAAGGGCCGCATTCAGTGGATGACCAAGGCAATCAGCACCAACGCCACTGGACATGACCTCGCCGTTGCGTGACAGGATCCCTCCGGCCAGCCGCAGGTCCAGATCACTGATCTTGCGCGCCCCAAGGCCAAGCAGAAACCCGCCGCCCGAGGCATTGTCGGCCACCGTATCGACCAGCCGGATATCCCAGTTGGCAATCGCAGAATCCACAATCTCCAGCGCTGGGACAATGTAGGCGACCGAGCGGATGAACTCTGCCATCGGCAAATCCGGGTCGCTCACCTCACGGTCCATCACAAAGGCAACCTCAAGCTCAGCCTTGGGCTGCATGAAACGTCTGGTGTCCACAACATCGCCTTCGGTAAAGGCGTAGTCGGCCCACAGCACGCCGGAATCAGGTTGATCGACACCCAGCTGTGCCTGAACCGCCCTGGAGGTCAAGCCAATCTTGCGCCCGACAACCCGGCGCCCCTCGGCGATCCAGCGAGCATTATTGCTTTCCTGTACCGCATAGGCATCCGCCACCGTGTCCAGCCCGTGGCTGTCGCGCAGCGGTGGGATCTGCACAAGATCGGTGCGTGCGCGATACACCGCTTCGGCCATGGCGGTGATGGTTTGGCTGTCTGTCATGTTCCGGGGTCACTTTCCGTTTGGTTTGCGCCGTCCGGCAGATAGCCGCCGCGCCAGTACAACAATGGTTGGCGATCAAAGGTCCGCGCCCGCAAGACATTGCCTACAAGAATGGTATGATCCCCACCTGCAAGGTTGCTTTCAAGGCTGCATTCAATCCAGGCCAGCGCGCCGTTTATCAACGGTACACCCCCCAGACCCGGTTCGGTCTGAAGGCCGGCAAAGCGGTCAATTTCAGGCGTTGCAAAACTGCTTGAAACTGCTTGCTGATCCGCCGACAAGACATTCACCGCAAACCGTCCCGCCTTGAGAAATACCGGCAGTGAAAAAGCTGCGTTGCGCAGGCTCCACTGCACCAGCGGTGGGTCCAGTGACAATGACGCAAAGGATGTTGCAGTGACACCGTAAGGTGCCGCGCGATCATCTATTGTTGTCATCACTGTGACCCCCGAAGCGAACCGCCCCAATGCCTCGCGAAAGGCAGTTGCGTTCAGCGGCGGCGGGGTGTCATCTGTGGCCCGCTGGGGGCTCATCTGTGCAGACATCGTGGCGGTCCTTTCCTCAGCGGTCCAGCAGAAAATCCAGGTGCAGCTTGTTGAACACCGCCGGATCCTCAAACTGCGGCCAGTGCCCGCATTCATTCATCACCGAAAACCGGGCACCGGGGATGGAATCGGCGATTTTCCGGCCTTCCCCGGGAGAGGCTGTCGGATCATGTGACGTCCACAACACCAGCGTCGGCGCGGTGATCCTGGCACTGTCGTCGTAGGTGAACATATTGCGCTTACGGGTCTCGGGTTCCTGCAAACACAGGATCTTTTCCATCACCGGGATGAAACCGGGTTGGGCATAGATCGCGCGACGGACCTCGACCAGATCGTCATGAACCATGGCCGTGTCGTGCATCAGGAATTCAAGCCGTGAACGGATACGGTCAGGATTGGGGTCGTTCACCGCCTCCATCGACAAGCGCTTGATCCGCTGCATCACCTCGGGGAACATGGTCCAGCCCCCCGCAGTGTTCAGCACAACGCGGTCCACTTTGTCCGGATGGTGTATTGCAAGATAGGCGGCAACCCAGCCCCCCAGCGATTCACCGGAAACATGCGCCTTTTCATAACCAAGCGCCTCAATCACATCCAACACATGGTCAGCGTATTGTTTGATCTCATAGGGAATGTCCGGCTTGTCGCTCCAGCCATGCCCAACCATGTCAATCGCATAGGTATTGAAATGCGCACCATGCGATTGCATGTTGCGCGTGAACGCTTCGGCGTGGCCACCGGTGCCGTGCAGCAACAGCAGCAGTGGCTGATCATCCGATCCCGCTGCCAGGTATCGTGTCTTGACCCCTCCGGCATCCAGATACCCCTGGCTGAACGCCACCCCGGTCAGATCGGACCAGATCGAAGCGTGTTGTGGTGTTATCGTCATTTCGCTTCCTTTCTTTCGAAGGTTGGGCCGCGAGGGTCAGCGTTTTGCCGGTTCAGGATCACCCGCCAGCGCAAGCGCTGCATTGACCAGTCTCTTGGGTTCGACATCGTCTGCACCCATGTAGTTCATCGCCCGGGTGCGCATCGGATCGCCCGCATAATAGCGTTCATATTGCAACGCGCGGGTGCCGAACGCCTCGCCAGACAGATCCCAGGCGAGTTTGAACAACCGGGCACGATCAAGCGATGAAATGTTTGCGCCGGAGTAAAAGCGCTGCGTGTCCTCCTTCAGTTCGTCCGCCAGAAAATCAGCACCCGATGGCATCATCATGAACCCGCCTGCCGCAATGGTCTGAATGATTTCCACGACCCTCGGATAGGCGGTGGGCAGATACGTGCGCAGCGCCTGAAGCGGGCCCAGCAACGGCCGCACCGTGCCGACCTGGGTGGCTTCACATGCCACCTCAGAGTGCAACAGGCCGCTTTTGAGGAACTCGATATGGTTCAGGCTTTCGCCCAACATGGACTGTACATGCAAGAAAGCGTCCGCACCCATCGAGCGGGCAACCTCCATCGCGACACCAACGGCGAACTGCATCTTAACCAGCGCGCGGGTGTTGGTCTGGTGTGCCGTATGGTTGCGCAACGATGAAGTAATGTAATATTCGTTCGACAGTTGCACGTCACGATAGATGAACACCCGGTCCCAGGGCACAAAGCAATTGTCGAAGATCAGCAGTGAATCGTTTTCTTCGAACCGGTTGGACAGCGGGTGGTCAAAGTCAGACTTTTGCCCGGCCAGCGTATAAGGTTCGCGGCAGATCTGGCGCAGACCATTGCTGTTGGTCGGCACTGCAAACATCAACGCGTGATCTTCATCACCGGGGCGCAGACCTGGCAGGGAATACATCAACATCTCATCGGAAACAGGCCCCAGCGTCGCGATCATCCGCCCGCCAGAGATATAGATGCCCTCGTCGGTTTCCTTAACCACACGCATGTGCAGCTCGGCCTGTTCAGACGACGGTTTTGACCGGTCATTCTGCGGCGACAACAACGCATGGCTTAGGAACAGGTCATTGTCCCGAACATATTCGTAATATTTGGCGATCCGTTTGGGAAACTCCGGACCGTTCTTGCCCGCCACTTCGCGCGCTTCCCAGAACGCCAGAAGCGAACAGTTCAGGAAATCAGGCGACCGTCCCATCAAGCCGAAATTCTGCTGCGCCCACAACAGGTAGCCCTCGCGCTTTTTGGTCAGATCAGCGGTGTTCATTGCCGGCATAAAGGCCAATCCGGCGCGTTCACCGGTTTCGGGTACGATATAGGTTGTCTGGTCCTCGGTTTCTTTGGCAACCTGCATGTCATACAGTTTTGCCAATTGTTCCACGCTGGCGGAAAACGCCGGGTGCGTGGTGACATCCTGAACCTGTTCACCATTGATCCAGACATCGCGAGGAGTTGCCTTCAAGTGGTCGATAAATTGCTGTCCGCTGCGAGCGCTCATGTTCACTATTCCATTTTGTAAGTTGTTCGACCCGGCCGCCTGTCATCGGCGACCGTGCTTTTAGTGTTGCAGATCAGGCCCGTATCAGGCCGGTTGTGCAGTCATGATCCCCATGCCGGTCAGCCATTCACCAATGGTCTCGTAAAACAGCACGTCTGATTTGTAGTTCGGGCCCATCGCCGCCAGCGCCGCGACCCAGGCGCGCACCTCGTGTCCGCCGCGCCCTCCGGTTGCAGTCAGATCGGCGTCGGTTGTTTCATCCAGCACTGAGGTGTTCCCGGTCTTGAACGCCTCCAACAGCATGTTGTCCCACTCCGGGTTCAATGGCAGCAGCTTTGAGGTTCCATCCACGAGTTTTGCGCCTTCGCCCACGACCGCGTTCTGCCGGGTCATTCTTTGGACGTGGCCCATGGGACCGCCCTCAATCAACCGCTGGCGCACCTGTGGCGGGGCCGAGGCCAGAGACGGAATTGGCGGATCATGCGATAAACCACCTGACCCGATAATCAGTACCCGCTCAGGACAGGCGGCAGCCCATTTGCCCACCGCCTCGCCTAGCGCACGAACACGCGCGAAGCCGGGACGGGGCGCGATGGCGCAATTGATGAAAATTGGGATCATCCGGGCCAAAGACCGGTCGGCGGACAACAACTCAACGGGCTGAACTGCGCCGTGGTCCACTTCCATCCGGTAGGAAAACGCCGTATCGACACCCTCTGCCAGAACATATTCGGCGCAGTCCATCGCCCGGTCCCCGGGGATATCCAGCTTACCGGCGACGGTGCCGAAATCACCAACCGAATTGCCTTCGATCCCTACACAAAATGCCGGAAGCAGCTTGTAGAAAAAGCCGTTCACATGGTCAGGATGAAGAACAACTGTCAGGTCAGGCTCAAGATCAGCTGCAAATTTCTGCGCCTTTTTCAAAGCCGCGTTGAACCGTTCCTCTGTCTCGGGTTTGGCTCTGTTGCGATCCATCAGTGGGCTGTGCGACATGCATACGGCACCTACTATCATTTCCCGTTCCTCCCTTTGTTGCCAATCCAGGCGACGGCATCCCGATGCCACAAACCACGGCAAGCCCATCTTTGATCGGGCGGCTAAATGTCTTTGTGTTTCATTCGCCTGAACGCGGAATGAGCCACAACTTTGAGAAAGAAGATGAGATTTCTGCTGAGTTGGCACAACGCTTGCCCGAAATTTGTTCGCGATGTGAACACGGAAACGAGGCCGTTAAGTCGTAAGCGACATTACATTACTGTGCCTGTATCGTCGTTCGTGGCGACGTTCAGAAGGAGCTGGCCATCAGGCACAGTGTAATGAACCACCACGCCCAACAGGAGTTTCGACAGGTGAACATTTGTGGAATGACACTTGCAAGCGTCTGTTAACGTAGACCTATTGTCGGATACGACCTGAATCCGATTGTATCACGAACGCCGCAAGAAACGGTGTTAATGGGTGCGACCGGTATCCTGAGTCTACCGGGTCACCATGGGAGGACAGACCGATGAGCCAACAATTTTCATTGTCGAAATATGCACGCATCGCCGTGACTGCAGCAGCGATCACGGCCAGCGGGGCACTGAGTGCCGCGGCGCAAGACGTGGTCACGCTGAAATTCGGGTCCTTTGTGGGGCCAACGTCGTTTTTGAACGTCGAACTCTTTGGAGCGTGGTTCAAAAAGCTCGAGGACGAGTCAGAGGGGACACTGAAGGTCGAATTCATAACCGGTGGTGCTTCTGCAAAACCACAAGAAGTCTTTGATGCGGTCCGCGGCGGGATTATTGACATGGGCTGGAGCATTACCGCCTATAACCCCGGACGATTTGATGCATTTGGTGTTGTCGAATTGCCGCTGCTGGCCAACGGCGCCGGGGAATCGTCCGTCGCTGTTGCCGGGTTGTATGACCAGGGGCTCATCGACGGTATGGACAGCGTCAAGGTGCTGGGAATTACCACCGCCGACATCGCGCGCCTGCACCATTCATCTGACATCGCCGGTCTGGAGGATTTCAGCGGCGCGAAAATCCGCGTGGCGGGTGGCGTGCTGTCGGCGATGATCGAAAAAATCGGCGGCGTCCCGGTTGGTATTCCAGCCCCGAGCATCGCGGAATCCCTGGCCAAGAATGTTGTCGATGCCAGTGCCAATGACTGGTTCGCCCTGGACGGGTTCAAGCTGATTGATGTGACCAAATCTCATGTCGATATTTCGTTGGGAACCGCCGGTGTCTATCTGGTGATGAACAAATCCAGCTATGACAAGTTACCGGACGCCGCCAAAGCCGCGATCGACAACAATCCTCCTATGGAATTTGCCAAATTCTGGGGCACAAGGCTGGAACACGAAAGCAGCCGGGTGCGCGGAGTCGTTGCGGACCTTGGCGACCACAAGATCATTACACCAACCGAGGCTGATCTGGCCAGCTGGCAGGTCGCTGCGGACGAAGTGATTTCTGAATGGGTTGAAAAGACCGAAGGCGGAGCGGAAATCCTGCAGGCATACAAGGACAACATCAGTGCCTACCGTGCCGACAAGTAACGAACAACCGACGCGCGCGGCATCTGCCATCGCGTCGGTATCTCTCAGACAGTCACCCGGCGTGTCGACCCGGCTGACCGAACTGGCCGGGACACTGGCCGGAGGCGCGTTGTTGGCATCCGCACTGATCGTCAGCACCGACATTCTGTTGCGCTGGGGGATATCGCGACCAATCAAAGGCCTGTTCGAAATCATGGAACTGGTCTTTGCCTGCATCGTTGCTTTGTCCTTTGCATTTGCAAACAAGAAACGCATGCATGTTTCGATGGAACTGGTCGGAAATCTGACCGGCCGGTTTCGCGGGGTTCAGCTTTACGCTGACGCGCTGACCACACTGACTTTTGCGTTTTATACATATTTTCTGTTTCACCACGCCGGGCAGAAAACGCTCTATGGGGAAACCACCCTGGTTCTGGGTGTTCCGATTGGACCAGTCTGGTATCTGGCGGCAGGGCTGCTCACGCTGGGCCTGCTGGCACAACTCAGCGCGCTCAGCGAAAGTGCCACCGCGCTGTGGCGATCGCCGAGTGACTGGCCGTCCGAACTGGCAGCCCCTGCCGCCTCGCTGGCTGCGGCCTCGGTTGCGGCGCTGTTCCTGATCTGGACCGCGGACGATCAAGGCGCTTTGGTCAAGGTTCTGCTGGGGTTTTCCATTCTGTATTTTCTGGCACTGGCGCATGTGCCGATTGGCGTTTCCATGGGGCTTACCGGGCTCGTCGGCTGTTACGCCGTTCTGGATATCGGGGCGGCCCAGTTGATCGGGGCCAACAACCTCTCCTCGACAATATCCAGCCCCGATCTGGCGGCGGTGCCACTGTTCCTGCTGATGGGCAATCTGGCCATCGCCTCAGGGTTTGCCGATGACATATTCGAGGCCGCAACGGCAATTTTCGGCAGGATGCGCGGCGGTCACGCGCTGGCGACAGTGCTGGGTTGCGCCGGATTTGGCGCGATCAGCGGATCATCAGTGGCCACAACCGCCACCCTTGGCGGCGTCGCATTTCGCGAAATGAAAGAACGATCCTATACAGACAGTCTGGCCACCGGCAGTATTGCGGCAGGCGGCACGCTGGGTGCGCTGATCCCGCCATCGGTGATTCTGATCATCTATTGCGTGATTGCCGAATTGTCGATCTCGGAGGCCTTTGCCGCCGCTTTGATCCCCGGCCTTTTGGCGCTGACATTGTACACAATTGCGGTGATGATCCTGGTGCGGCTGCGCCCGTCTCTGGCACCACCACCGGACAAATCCTTGCGTTTCGCGCCGCTCAAGGCCGTGAAACGGGCGTGGCGGCCAATTCTTTTGTTTGTCTGCATTCTGGGCGGGTTGTATGGCGGGATTTTCACTGTTCAGGAGGCTGCGGCCGCAGGCACCGGGTTTGCCTTTATGTTCTGGCTGCTATCCGGTCGGGCCTCGGTTGCCGGGCTGACAGAGGCGATCAGACAGGCTGCAGGTACTGCGGCCGGGTTGTTCCTGCTGATTGTGGGGGCCAACATTTTTGGCGCTTATCTGAACCTTGCAGGCGTCACCACGGCAATCCTGTCAATCATCGACCCGGCAACCATGCCCGCCTGGCTGATCCTGAGCATTCTTGTCATCATGTATCTGGTGCTGGGCAGCGTGTTTGACACCGTCGCCGCCCTTGTCGTCACAGTGCCGTTTGTCATTCCAATCATTCTGGCGATGGACCTTGATCTGATCTGGTGGGGGATTGTGACATTGGCGCTGGTGGAAATCGGCATGATCACGCCGCCAATCGGCATGAATGTCTTTGTGATGAAAAGTCTGGTCCGTGACGAAGTTTCAATCACAACGATTTTTCGCGGCGTGATGCCGTTCCTGGCCGCCGATATGGTCCGGTTGATCCTGCTCATCACCATTCCGGCGCTGACACTGTGGTTGCCGGGGATACTGCAATAACGGGTTTGGGACTCAAGGCGGGACGGCGCGGTCCCGAACCATTTCGCGCCGATAGTTCACTGGCCGAACACGAGGCCTGCAAGGTCTGACCTTTCAACAAGGTCCCGCAGGTTGGGGCTGGGGAATTGCCAATCGAGTGACAAATCAGAATCCGGGCTGACAGCAAATGTCCCCGAACAAGCAACCAATTGCACGTCAGAGGAGGAGAAAACTATGAACGTAATGACAAAACTACGGAGCATATCGGGGGCCACCCGGTCAGCCTGTTGTGCTGCCATCGCAGCGGTTGGCCTGATCGCCGCCGCCCCCGCCACGGCCCAAACCGTGACAATCGGGACAACGGCCCAAGGCTCCCTTGGGGCCGCGCTTGGGGCGGCATTGGCCAAGGTGATGGATGGGCGCGGCATGACATTGCGTGCCGTACCAATGGGTGGGCCAGAGGTCACGATCCCGTTGCTGAACAGTGGTGAGATCCAGTTTTCTCTGGTCAGCGCCGATGTGGCCAGTCTGGCGGCTTCGGGACGCACCATGTTCGAGGGCAATCCCCAGCCTGATATCCGTCTGGTCGGACATCTCGTGTCCTTTGAAGCAGGCTGGATCGTACGTGCGGATTCCGACATCATGACGATGGCTGATCTGAAAGGAAAACGCGTATCATGGGGCATCACCCAGCAGCGTATTCTGGAATATTGGGGCCGCGCACAGCTGGCAACGGCAGACCTGGGTGAAGACGATATCGTACCGGTGCATGCCACGGCAGCCCCGGCCGCAGTTTAGGATTTCATGGCCGGCCGGTCGGACGCGGTGATCTTTACGGTTGGCTCGGATCTGGTTTCGCAGGCGGATGCCGCTGTTGGCGGCGTCCGGTTTCTGCCCCTGCCCGACCGCGACGACCGGCTGGACATCATCACCAGTATCGTTCCGGGCACGCTGATCCGTCAGGTCACGCCGAACAAGCGCCGCCCCGGCATCGCTACCGAAACCCCAATAATGGGATCGACGCTGGTCCTGCTGGCCAATGCAAACACGCCGGCAGAAACAGTCGCCGCAGTTACCGAGGCGCTGTATACCGCACGGGACGAGTTCATTGCCATTCACCCCGCCTTTAACCGGATGGACCTGAAAACCCTGGCCGGAGACGTCCCCGACCTGCCGACCCACGAAGGGGCTGCCACCTATTACGAGGCCAACGGTATCACCGGCGGGTAATCTGCAATGCACCTGATGACACCGATAAAGAATCCCGTTGCGGTGTTGATCGTAGCAGGTGCCGTGGTGTGGGCGCTGGATATTCTGCAACTGTTGGCGCTGAGCGTTTACAAAGAACAATACATGTCCTTTGCATTGGGGCTCACCCTTGCTGCAATCTATCTGCCAGCCGAAACAGAGGTCCAAACCGATCGGACTTTCGGCTGGTGGTTCGGGTTGTCGCCGCAATCGCGGGGTTTGTGACCTGCGGATACCTTGCAGTGATGTACCCGGTTCTGTTGCCGACAATGATCATCAAGCCGATGCCAGCGGTCATCTGCGGCGCGATCCTGATCCCGCTTATGGTCGAGGCACTGCGACGGGTCGCTGGCCTGACGCTGTGCCTGATACTGGTGGCGTTCCTGTTCATGGGCCTGTTTGCCCACTACCTGCCCGGCCTGCTGGAAGGGCGACAGGTCCGGCCCGGGCGGCTGATCAGCTATCTCATGATAGATCCCAACGGTATTCTTGGCCTGCCGTTGCTGGTGACATCCACAATTGTCGTGTCATTTGTTCTGTTCGGAAATATCCTGAATGTTGCGGGGGGCGGCGCGTTTTTTACTGATTTGTCACTGGCCGCAATGGGCCGGTTTCGGGGCGGCACCGCAAAGATAGCCATTGCCGCCTCAGCGCTGTTCGGGACGGTGTCGGGCAGCGCGGTTGCAAATGTGGCCTCAACCGGGGTGATCACCATCCCGATGATGAAGAAATCCGGCTATTCTCCATCTGACGCCTCAGCAATAGAGGCGTCAGCCTCGACCGGGGGGCAATTATTGCCGCCGGTGATGGGGGCCGTCGCCTTTCTGATGGCAGAGTTCCTGAACGTTCCCTATGCCGAGGTTGCGCTGGCCGCGCTGATCCCCGGATTACTCTATTATACCTGCCTGTTCATACAGGCCGATCTGCTGGCCGCGCGCAACGGCATCACCGCGCTGAAATCTGCCGATCTGCCGCGCGCCATGCGCGTTCTGACCAAAGGCGGACATTACATCATTCCATTTGCGGTGCTGGTCACGGGCCTATTCAAATACAATCTCGAAGCTGAACGCGCCGTGGCCTATGCCACAGCCGTAACGCTGTTTCTTGGGGCGTTACGCAGCTATGGGCCAACCCGGCTGACCCTGCGCGGGGTGTTTCACGCAGTGGTGAGCGGCGGCAGAACCGTTGCCGACATCATCATCATTGGCGCCTGTGCCGGGGCGATCATTGGCGTTCTCAATATCACTGCGGTGTCCTTTGGCCTTACGCTGCAACTGGTCAGCATTGGCGAAAGCAGCTTGTTCCTGTTGCTGATCACAGCCGCCATTCTGTCCATCATCATGGGTATGGGCCTTCCGACACTGGGGGTTTATCTGTTGCTGGCAACCTTGACCGCGCCGTCTTTGGTTGAACTGGGGCTGACCCCGATCAGCGCGCATATGTTCATCTTTTTCTTTGGGATGATGTCGCTGATCACGCCACCAATTGCGGTGGCTGCTTTTGCTGCGGCCAATATCGGCGGTGCGCCACCCATGAAAGTGGGCTGGAAGGCAGTGCAGTTTTCATGGCCCGCATTTGTTCTGCCGTTTCTGTTTGTCTATTCACCGTCCTTGCTGATGATGGGAGACCCGTGGCGCATTGTGGTTGCCGTGGCGACAGCGGTTCTTGGGGTCTTGCTGATCAGCTCCGGGCTGGTTGGTTACGCATCGCGCCGCCTGTTGGGTTGGGAACGCGTGGTCGCGGTTCTGGCCGGGGCCTGTTTCCTTTTGCCCGATGACGCCACACCCTATGGGATCTGGATCAATCTGGCGGGTCTGCCGTTGTTGGCGGTTATTGCTCTCAGGCTGATGCTTGCGCGCGAAATTCCCGGCCTGGGCAAAGACGACGACACCATAAACGCAACATGAATCAGGATGTGCCATGAGAGATGCAGCGAAACCGAACTTTATTGTTTTCCTGACCGACCAGCAGCGTTGGGACCATGTGGGGTGTTATGGCAATGAGGTGCTGAAAACCCCCAACATCGACGCCCTTGCCGAACAGGGCACGCGATTTGACAAATTCTACGTCTCGTCGCCACTGTGTCAGCCAAACCGGGCGACCTTGATGACCGGACGCACGCCGATGGTGCACGGGGTGCGCACCAACGGCATCGCGCTGGATCGCAACGCGGTGACCTTTGTTGATCTGCTGCGCGCTGCCGGCTGGCGCACCGCCCTGTTCGGCAAATCGCACCTGCAAAACGTCACCGGTCGGCCCCCCGGACCGCGCCCACCCGCGAACCCCGACCGCAAAGCGCCTCCAGCCGAATTGCAAGAGGCCACGCGCGGCCGTCGCACGGGTGCGGACTACGATGCCGAGGTGAACCCCAAGTGGCATGATGATCCGCATCGTGCAGTGCCCAAAATGCCCTATTACGGGTATGACACGGTGCGACTTGCTGCGTCCCATTCCGACCGGGTGCAGGGCGATTACACCAGTTGGTTCAACGCCCGCCACCCTGACCCGGATTCACTGCGCGGCAAGGCCAACGCTTTGCCTGACGAAACGATCAGCGTGGTTCAGTCCTGGCGCACCTCTATCCCGGAGGAGCTGTATCCAACGGCCTATATCGCTGATGAAACCATCAACTATCTGAAATATCATCAGGAAAGCGCCGAAGGGCGGCCCTTTTTTGTGACATGTTCGTTTCCTGATCCGCACCACCCGTTCACGCCTCCGGGGAAATACTGGGACATGTATGATCCCGACGACATTCCGGTGCCCGAGTCGCACCACAAACCGATGACCGGCGATGACATGCCTCCGGGCCTGTGGTTCGCCTATGAAAAGGGCGCCGCCGAACCTGACGCCCAATGGCCGGTGCCTGTCAGTGCGCGCCACGCCCAGGAGGCCATCGCCCTCAACTATGGCATGATCAGCATGGTTGATGATGCGGTTGGCCGGGTGCTGGCATCACTGACGCCCGAAGTGCGGGCCAATACGGTGGTGATCTTTACCTCGGATCACGGCGATTACATGGGCGATCATGGGGTCATTCTAAAGCTGGGACTGCATTTTCAGGGCGTCGTCCGGGTGCCGTTTGTCTGGCAAGATCCCGAAGGGGCCAAAGGCGAGGTTCGTCAGGATCTGGGTGGCACGATTGATATCGGGGCGACCATTTTGGCGCGCGCCGGGTTGCAGACCTATTTTTGCAATCAGGGCCACGATCTGTTTGATGCTGATGCCGCCCCACGCGAAGGCATCCTGATCGACGATCACGGCATGGCGGTTTTCAAAGACCCAGAAGCCAAGGCAGGTCTGATGAGCTATATCACCGATGAATGGCGTCTGTCGGTCTGGGAAGGCTCTGACTGGGGCGAACTCTACAACCTGGTCGGGGACCCCGACGAAATGACCAACCTCTGGAGCGACCCGGACCACGCGGCGATGCGACAGTCATTGTTGCACCGACTGTTGCGTGAAATGATCTCTCTGCGCGACCGGTCTCTTACACCCACATCACTGGCCTGACGGGCATTTGGGCCGTGTTCCACAATCGCGCGGATTCCTGAACCCGGCGGTGGGGTTGTGATCACCAAGCGTTGCAGGCTGCACTGTCCCCGACAGGTCCGGATTTGTTCATTGTGCAAACCTCGCGGCGAAACTCGTTCTTTTTGCTGCGCGCGCCAGTCTAGAACAGGACAATCAAATCTGGTCGGTTGTCCAATCCCGCCACCACCAGAACAACAAATGAACGACTAAGCCGTCCGGGTATCGGGCAGCGTCATCGCCAGACCGTTGCGTAGACAGAACGGGCTTTGACGGGGGCTTCACCCATCTGCTGGCGGCATATTTCTGCGGTCGGCTTTGAGGAGAGTATGATGACGGAACGCAAGGTTGCAGTTGTGACCGGAGGCAGCGCGGGCATGGGGCTGGCCACCGCTCGCGAACTGGCGCGACGGGGATATGATCTTGTGTTGTCCTCGCGTGATCCTCAATCGGCGGCAGAACTGATCCGAAGCGATTTTGATGTGCAGATCAAACTCGTCGCTGGCAGCATCGCAGACCCCGGTCTTGCAGAACGTCTTGCCACGGCTTCCGAAGCTCTGGGCGGCGCGACGGCGCTTCTGCTCAACCACGGCGGGCCGCCAGTCAAGCCGATCATGGCGTTGACGGACGACGATTGGACGGGCGCATTCCAGACGATGGTGACAGGCCCCTTGCGTGTCATGCGCGCACTGATCCCGCAGCTTCAGGCCAACCCAACCGGGCGTGTGCTGGCGATCTCCTCCTTTACGGTCAAAACGCCGTTTGCCGGGATCGGCCTGTCGAATGCGCTGCGCGCAGCGCTGGTCAACGCGCTCAAGACCGCAGCGCTTGAACTTGGGCCGGGTGGGGTTCTCGTGAATGCGCTTGCACCGGGATATGTCGAAACGGACCGCATCCGGGAATGGAACGAGTCCTATGCCCGTCAGGAAAACACAAACGTGGAAGAAATCCGCGCCCGTACCCTTGAGACGATTCCGTTGCGCCGCTACGGAACGCCCGAGGGTTATGCGCGTCTGGCCGCATTTCTTCTGTCGGAGGACAATGATTACGTGTCTGGCCAGCAGATCGTCTATGATGGCGGTCTGGTTGTGGCAAACTGAAAGGAAATTTCATGCCTGCACTGCTTCTCGCCCGGGTTCAGATCAACGATCCGGAAGCCTATAAAGACTATGTCGCACGCTCCGGTCCGGCTGTGGCGGCCTTCGGGGGGCACTTTGTTGTGCGGGGCACCCCGCCTGAGATGCTGGAAGGCACCGATGATGGTTTGCGCACAGTGGTTGTGTCGTTTCCCGACGTCGATACGGCACAGCGCTGGCATGCGTCAGAACAATACACCGAAGCGCGCGGATTTCGGGCCCCGCCAGTGGCAGACGCCACGTTTATGTTGTTTGAAACGGACGTCCCTATCGCCTAGCCATGGCCCCGGCACGTTCCGGCGCGCATCGCGCGTGGCACTGTTTTGCGCGCCGTGCAAAAGCCTTGCCTGCTCGGTTTTCGCCCGGTGATCCAGGCATTTCGAAGGCATCACATTGCCTCCTCCACCATGCCCGAAACGATGGCGGGAATGCATCGGGAGAACTGTTCATCCTGATCGCGGCCTTCAATAACCTCCTTGATCTTCTGCACCGAAGACCTGTACACTGTTCACCAACCGAACAGGAAATCTCATGCCCGAACGCACCACAAGCAATGCCGCCTCACCCTACAGGGAGGTCCGGGCGGTAACACGCGCCTTCGACCTGATCGAGGCCGTGGGCGATCTGGGGTGGCCAAAAATTGGTGAGCTCGCCACCTACACCAACATCGACCGTGGCACGCTGTACCGGCTGATTCACACGTTGGAAAAGAAGGGCTATCTGACCCGGCGCGCCGAGGACGGTGCAGTAACGCTGACCGAGCGCATCCTCCATCTTGGCGATGGCGTACGCCACGAGGATTTCGCCACCGAGGTCATGTCGAAACTCATGCCCGAACTCACCAAAACGATTATGTGGCCAAGCGATTTTGCCACGCCAGTGGCGGGGCGCATGGTGATTCAGGCCTCCAGCCACAAATACAGCCCGACGTCCGTTCACCGTGGACTGGTGGGCAAGACCCGGCCACTCCTTCGCTCGGCGTTGGGGCTGGCCTATCTGGGTTCGCTGGACCACACCGACCGGCAGCACATTCTCAACGTGAACCGCCGGATTAACACGCTGGACGTCGGGGACAGGGCGATATTGGCCAATATTGATCGTTACCTGGCAGAGGTACATCAGCGCGGTTACGCTTTCTCGGCGGGATTGATCGAGGAGAATATCAGCGCCATCGCACTCCCGGTAAGGCGTGGTCAAAAGCCGCTTGGTGCCGTCAATATCGTCTTCTTCCGCAGCGCCATGTCACACGCCGAAGTCGCCGCAACCTGCCTCAAGCCACTTCGCGAATGCATCGCACGGGCAGAAGCTGCGATGCAGACGCAAACCTGATCCCGACCCCTGCAACCCGCTGCCATCCGCCATTTTGAGCCTTTGAATTTATCAGGACCGAAAACTGTGACCCCCTGCCCGTCAAGTTTGTTCACGAACCGAACATTCACCCTGACAGCGCTTGCACAATTGTTGCGGCGTGCCAGTCTCCCCCCGAGACAAGCGTTTCTCGTCCGACTTGGGCCCCACTGAAATTGCAAACGCGCAGTCCGTCAGAAAAGGGAGATACTGAAATGGTCAATCAATGGACCGAAGCGGACACAAGCCGTTTCGTCACCGTTCGCCACGAAGACACGGATTACCGGGTTCACTACAACGATTGTGATCCCAAAACCGGCGGCGAGGTGGTGATGATGCTGCACGGTTCCGGCCCCGGTGCCACCAGCTGGTCGAACTTCAACCGCAACATTACCCCGCTGACAGAGGCGGGGTTTCGCGTGATTCTGATGGACGTACCGGGCTGGGGCAAAAGCGACCCGATCCTATGCACCAGTTCACGATCTGACCTGAACGCCTGTTTCGCCAAGGGGCTGATTGACGAATTGGGCATCAAACAGGTGCATCCTGTGGGCAATTCGATGGGTGGCCATAGTGCGGTGGCCTTTGCATTGGCCCACCCGCAACATGTGGGCAAGCTGATCCTGATGGGCGGGGGCACCAGCGGCGTTAGCAGTTTCACCCCGATGCCAGCAGAGGGCATTCGTCTGGTCGGAAAGCTGTACCGCGACCCGTCGCTTGAAAACATCCGGGCAATGATGGAAACCTTTGTTTACGATTCCTCCAACCTGACCGACGAATTGTTCCAGGCCCGGCTGGCGGCCATGCAGGCCTGTTCCGAACACCTTGAGAATTTCGTGGAAAGCCAGCGACTCTTTCCGGCTCAGTTTTCCGATTACACACCTCGCCTGCGCGAGATCGGGGCCGAGACACTGATTATCTGGGGCCGCGACGACCGTTTTGTGCCACTCGATTTCGGATTGCGGCTGGTCGCCGGAATCTCGGATTCCCAGCTTCATGTCTACAATCGCTGCGGACATTGGGCGCAATGGGAACATGCTGATCGGTTCAACAGGATGTTGCTGGACTTTCTGACCAACTGACAACAAATCCGGGTGCAGGACGCAGCGGCCAATTACAGTGGCTCTGATCTGGCACCCTTCTTACTACATCAGAGCAGTTCCGCATCCCCAATCACCCTCGGCGCCAGAAGCAGGCTACATTCGAGACTATCGCCTAGCTCTGCTGTGACCGATTTTAGCGACTTCGCCATTAATTGGACAGTGTCGCTTTGCCCTTAAATCGGTTCTGCCTCAATTTGTGTGGCGCAACTATCCTGAGCTTGGAAC